>Ga0172381_10001509_pt1 | contig 27127 bp, 39 predicted proteins | sample Leawel6488metaG_FD_119754 | JGI IMG/M metagenome (GOLD analysis project Ga0172381, IMG submission 119754) | Leachate microbial communities from a municipal landfill in Southern Ontario, Canada - Leachate well 64-88 metaG | ecosystem: Engineered > Solid waste > Landfill > Unclassified | place... | reverse complement strand
TTTAATGGGTCATCTGGAGTATAAACAGAACTAAGTATTGTACTATAGACTCTAGTCGTTGTCAAAAGAAAACTGACATCATCTGAGACATTAAATATTCCAGTTTGATCACCCTGACATTCAAATTGTATATTAGATTTAAAAGTTAAACCTGAGAGATTAATTAATTGATAAATTTTCCAATCTATTAAACTACCAGCAGTCAATAGAGATTGATTATAATTTACTCCTTTATACATATAATAACTTGCAACTGGAGTAAACTTTGATCCAATTAAATATGATTCTAAATCAGTCGCTGATTTACTACAAACATTATTCTGAAGAGAATCTTGTTTATTTTGAAATTCTAGTATTTGTGCATCAATATTAGTAATGCTTTCATCAATTTGCAAAACTTGACTTGGAGCATCAATAAGCATTCCAGTTATAATAACATCTGCCATTTTATTTTAATCCTTTTGCTAGAATGAAAAAACTTTATTTCAAAATTTTTAATATTTCTTGATAAACTATTTTTGGAGAAATATTATATTTCATATCTTCTAAAAATGTAACTTTTGTTTTTCTAACATTATAATTAACAGTATGTAATTGTTTTTGATGACCCCATTCTAAAGCATGAACTCCAAACAATAATGATATATTTGGAATAGCAGATTGTGATCCAATTGTTAGAATTGCTTTTTTCATCAATTCCATAGTTAAACCAATAAGACTTGTATTTATATTTTGTTCTATTTTATTTATATCTAGAAATCTATTTTTATCATCTGGAACATAATCTGGTGATTTTCCACATATTACAAAATTATATTTTTCAAGTAACTTTTTATCATTTGAAATATAGTCATACAGATCATTCCAATATGGCCAATTTCTTTTTAAACCTTCTCTATATCTAGGTGCCAAAATAACTACTGGTTTTTCATCTGTATATTTTTTAATTAATTCTAAATTTGAAATTCTTGGTAAATATTCATACCTCATTTTATCTTTTGGATATTGATTCTTATTCAAATATTGTTTTTTAGATATGTTAGGATATACTGTCTCTAAAATATCATATCTATCTTTGAATTGATTTTTAAATACATCAATAATTGCTAAATATTCTTCTTGTGACATATTGTCTAATCTAAAACAATTTGACTTATATTTTGAATTATCTTTCAATCTAAATGGTACTAAAATATTTACATACTGTCCATAAATATCAAAATTTTCTGGTCTGGTTAAAACAATAAATTCAATATTTTTTTCTTTATATTGTTTTTTTCTTTTCCATATGAAATGAGGCACAAATCTTCCAAATTCCCAGTATAGTTCTCCAGCCATGAAGAATAATATTGCTTTAGGTTTCATTTTTCACCAATTATCAATCATCTCTTTATTATTTACTATAGATTTATAAAATTCATCAAATGTCATTGAATCTATTTTCTTTTCAGCAACTTCAAATTTTATAAGTTCTTCAACATTTTTTTGTTTTGAGTTTTTATTTCTTGTAACAGTATTACAAATTGATCCTGCAATAGATCCAACATGAATACACAATTTATGATTTAAACCTAAAATATAATCTTTTCCTTTTGAGGTTTTTTCTAATTTTGTCCAATAATTTTGATCGTGTTTCTTAGTAAGACCAATTAAAGGTGGAATATCTAGATATCCAACATCTCTAAAAAAATTAGGTCTTACAGACCAAAATCCAGACCCTCCAAGTTTTCCAATTTTATTTCCTGTCAGTCCACCAATTTTTTCAGTTATAATAGTTTTAGATTTTATACCACCAGGAAGTTGCCCAATAATTTTTATATGATCCATTTTTAATCTATTAACATCATCCCACGCATTTTTTAATATTTTGTCAAATCCTGGGGTGACAATAATATCATTATCTAAAAATAATAAAAAATCATATTTATCTTTAATCGGATCCATTTCATGATTTAAACCAAATTGATTACATGCTACAGCTTTTGAAAAAGCATTAAAAGTTGATTCTTTTGTATTAACAGTATATTGTGAAATAATACCTTTTTCATACAACATTGAAAAATACATAAAATGCTCTTTAATCATATAATTTGTGCAATTATCAAATATATATAATTGAAAAGGCAATGTTGCATGTTTCCTCAGTGCCGTGATGAATTTTGTTGTACACGACAATCTATTCCGTGTAGTAGCAAAGATCTTATACATATTATCTATTCAATAGCCTTTCAATTTTTTCTATACATAAATCATAATCCAAATTATTATAACAAAGAGAAAAACCATTAATTGAATTCTTGCAAGGTTGTGATCCATGGATGAAACAAGGTGAACATCCTTCCCTAACTACATCAATCCAATCATTATTTTTATAAGTAGAAAATCTAATACTTCCGCCAAATGGCCCCATTATTGAAAAAGATTTTTTACCAAGAGATTCTGAGATATGAGTTATTGATGAATCAGTTCCGATTGTAAGTTTACACAAAGAAATTGCTGCAATCGTATCAGCAATAGTTTTTGAATATTGACAAAAGTTTTTAACATTATCTTTATTATTTAATTTTTCAATAAAATTATCAATCTCTTGTGATTTATGAGGAGAATCTGTTAATAAAATAGTGTGACCTTTTTCTGTTAAAATATTAATCAACTTTGACCAAACTTCTGGTTTTGGTGTCCTGATTGGCGATGATGCTGACATCTGAACTACAATATATTCATTCTCTAATACATTTAATTCTTTTAAAATATTTTTAGTTTTAATAACTACTTCTTCATTAGCTATTTGTTTAGGAATTAGTAATTCATCAGAAAGATTCAATCCCATCCATTTTGAAAATAAATTATATGAACAAGTATTTTCAGCTTCTTTACATCTTTCAATCACACCTTCAAATACACAATGATAATTAGCTCTTATTAATTCAGACACATTAAAAGGTAAATCTAATACTTCATCAATACAATCCCATTCATTTATCATAGATTGATATTGTGGTCCGCATGCAAATTTTATTGTACATGAAGGATACTTTTCTTTCAGATAAACCAGATTTGGTTGAATAAATAAAAGATCGCCAATACCACCCTGTCTAAATACTAGTAATGTTTTATTATTTAAATCTTGACCATTATAGTGTTTGTATAGATTTTTGAATTTCAATGATGATGGTTTTAAAATTTCAGTTCTAGTTTTTGTATCATAATGTAATTGAGTATAAATTCCAGCACCCATTACATATTTATTCTTTTTAATTAATTCTTGTTGTTTAAACCTATTCTGTACAAATCTAACAGACTTTACACATTCTGAAATTACAATATTTGGCGGACTATTTTTTAAATCATTTAAGGTATTAACAATGTTAAAATTATCAACTGGGATTCCTAAAGAATATAACTCCATTGCTGATAATTTTTTTGGATAAAATTCTGATTGGTTTGGATTATTTCTATTCACTATTTCAAAAATTCCTTTCTTCTAAATAAAATTTTTATTTAACCCAACTTTTTTGAGTCTCTTCTATAACTTCTTCTGATTTAGGATAAACTACAATTTGTACATCTTTATTTAAAACATGAGAAATTGTTTTCTTCATTTCAGATGGGACAAGTAATTCAATTTCTCCAACACTACTAACCCATTTATAATCCTGGTGTTCAAATGACAATTTAACTTGTTGATCTGGGTTTTTCATTTTACATAAAAAATTATATTGTGTAGATTTTCTTTTTCCTTCATCGGCTATATATTCATACTTATCTATGTATTCAATTATATCTACATCTAATCCAGTTTCTTCTTTAACTTCTCTTTTAAGACATTTTTTGAGATCATTTTCATCCCCTTTGTCACACTTCCCTCTGGGAAATTCATGAACCGATGGCCATGCGTCTTCTTTTGATCTTTGAATTAAAAGAATTGATTGTGTGTTTTCATCATTTATTTTGACTATTACTGCACCTGCAACATTAACTTCTTTCACTACTTCTGAATCTTGTCCAATTAAAAATTCTTGATATAATTTCATTTTCAATTCCTTTTAAAGATAATTGTATATGTATATTTCTATTATATCATTTTCTTCCAATATTACATATTCTTTATTAATTCTAATTATTGTTCCAGATGAAATAATATTATAATGATCACCATATAAAAGTTCACCATATTTTCCAGATAATTTTAATAAATTATTATCAGTAACAATTTCTGGAAGAATTACGTCAATAGTCGTTACAGATGTTGCTTCACTTGCAGTTACAATATGATAATATCTGGTTTTGAATATCCTTGAATTTATATTACCAATTGTTCCTTCATCAGGAAATGCAATTGTTGAATTTGAGGTTGAATCTAAACCATGATCAATATTAGATTCAAATGAATCAATATTTACAGGAACTTCTTCTGATGTTGAATATGATGTATTTGCTGAATAACATGATCCATAATTAACATTTACTTGTAATTTTTCTGCTAAATAATCACTTTCAAGGACTATAAAAGTGGGCAATTCAATTTCATAAGATATTGTAAATCCCAGTTTCCAATCTGGCAAACCCTCAACTCCACCTAATCTAGAAGAAGCATCTGAAATGCTTGTCAATTTATATCTTGGTTTAATTGTACAAGGATAAACCATTTCATTTGTATTTGTAGTTTTTACCAATTGACTATAAGAATCTTCAATATTTACTGTATATTCTTCTCCAGTAACATCATTTGTATATCTATAATTATAAACTTCTTCTGGTAGAATTATAAAAGAGTTAAACCATTGCGGGAATATAAATCTTTCAGTTCCACCAAAAATTAAATTTAAAAATATTCTCATGTCACAATATTCATAGAATGATGACATCAATCCTGTAAAATTAAATTCACCAACTAATCTACTAAATGCTACAGTTATTAAAATATTTTTATCTTGATAAATAGGAGTATATATGTATTTGGCAAAACCAGGTGATAAATTTGGAAATCTATAAAGCATTTTTCCAAAGGTTTCATCAAAGCCAAAATCACCACTTGGATCTAAAATTAATCCAGGTTTCATTGGTTGATCTGTTTCTCTTCCATATTGTTCTTGTTTCTTTATATATTCTACAGCCTTATCATATGACCCTATCACTTTCCACTGAAATCTCGGATATAAGTAATCAGAAAAATAATCTAATGTATCTTTCACAAAATGGCCAAAGACTGAATGTATCCACATATAATTATATCTAGTTTCAATTTTATTTACATCAGCCATTTTATTTTTATCTCCAATGATATATTGTTTTTTATTTATTACTATTCTATAACTATAACTTCATTTGATGGCGATCTTTTTGTTACATTCAATAATTTACTTTCTCTTGATTCTACATTAAATTCCTCAATTAAATCAATAGCTGAAGATGTTGCAATTTGAATTGCACTGCTTCTAACAACTTTCTTTTGCAACTTTGTAATAATATTTTGTCTTTCTGCAATAAGAAAAATAAACTCATTCATATAAGATGACAAAGTAAAACAATATAAATTTAATGTATCATAAAAAGATGAATTCTCTACAATAATTTTAGACATTGTTAAAGTTTCATTGAATAAAAAATTAACATCTGATGTATAATCAGGCTTTATTTCTTTAAATTGATTTATAATATCAAGTGATTGACTTCTATAACTATGAAGATTTAAAAATGTTTCACAAAATTTAGAAGACTCGATATTTTTAAACATGTTAACTTTATTACTATGTTTTAATTCTTTTGATTTAGACTGAGAAAAATCTGAATTAACACTGAATAATAAAAAAGATGATTTGTTATTATAAAATAAACCAATATCATAAAAACCATCAAGAAAGGGCAATCTAATTGTATATTGTCTATTGAATGATTTGCCTAATTGTAAACTCACTTATCTATTCCTTTCAAATAAGATCTAAATCCCAAGGTGGATTATCATCAGTTTGATTATTAATTGAAGATTTATATTTTGCCAAAATCAATTCTTTTGTTAATAAACAATCTTCTAATTTAGTTCTAAAAGTTGTTAAAGGTTCTTTTTTATTCTCAGACTCATTCCAAATATATAATGTCTTAATGATATTTTCACCCAACTCTTCAACTTCAAATTTACTATTAATAAAATCATAATTTTCATGCTTTAATTCTTTAATAAAACTAAAAAATTCATTTCTATAAGTTTCTGGAATCTCATCATTAAAATATTTCACAGTTTTTAGAATATTACTTGCAGTTTCTTTCTTTTGTTCTGCTTTTTCTTTTCTGTGAAAAATATTTAATATTTCTTCTGATATATGATGTGATTCAATAATTTTATTTAAACTTTCGCTTCCTTCTTTTAAATCAACTCCATTTTTTTCTAATACTTCTAAAGGAACAAGCTCATTTATAATTTGTTCTACACTTAAATTATTATCGGATTTTATTCTCAAAAATCCAGATTTATACATATCTTCATGTTTAATATCAACATTGATTATATCTTTACTTAAAACTTTATCATTAAACTCATTACAAAAAGATTTAATATCATTTAAATTAATTTCTTCAAATCCATTACTAACTAAGATTTTTTGATAATGATCAAAGAAACCTAGTTCTGAATATTTCTCAAAATTTGTAGAAACATTATTAAAAATAATTTTAGATTTTGATGCATCTAAAAATGAATAAACAATTGGATCTAGAAAAGATCTTAATCTCAAACAAAAAAGTGCTCCATTTTTATTTGCATCTGATTCTCTCGATTCCATTCTACTTCTAAAAATCTTTATAAACCCAATGATTAATAAAATATCATAAGCTAAATTAATATTAAATGAATCAATATTATTTATATCATCAATTCTATATTTTAAAATTTTAAAACCACTAGGAATTGCTGCATTATTATTCAAATATAAATTTAAATATAAATCATGAGTAATTTTAGATATATACAATAATGACTTTAGATCACTTTCAGAAACATTTGGTAAAAATGAAAAAGAATTATCTAAGTTCATACTTCTTCTAAAACCTTCAAAAATAGAAATCATTGGATCAGGTCTTGTAATAGAAGCAGTTAACATTGATTCTAAAACTGATAAATCTTTGCTTAAAGTTTTAGTTATTAATAAACTATTAACTTCTAAATTCTTAGGTTTTTCTTCTAAAACAATTTTACTATCAAGATCTGGAACTTTAATATTCTCCATATCTTTCCCTAAAAATTTGTCAAAATCATCTATAGTTTCAGTAATAGGATTATCAATACTAGAGTTTGTTTCTTCTTCTAATTCTTGCGCAACCATAGCACCTGTATCTGGGATTGAAATAGAGTTATTCTCGAGTATAGATGAAGGCAATACCATAATTCCATTTCTAATCATTTTATTTTGTTCTAATATTTCAGTTAGAAGATTTCTATTAGAAAAACTAAAAGAAATTTCTACAAAGTTATTTACAAAGTATTTTAATATTCCAATAGCAAATGATGAAAAAACTGAAAATGGAACAATTACTTTTGTAAAATCAGAACTACTATGAATTACTGATATTACAACTACTCTTTCTCCCATATTTTGAATTTGGATAAACTCAAATTTTAAACTTCTATCAAACTGATATTTCTTAAGAAGAATATTAGATCTTCCTGTTGAATATATTGTTTCAACATTTTGAAGTATATCCTTAATTGATACAAACAAATCTACTGAATCAGGATAGTTTAAAGAACATAATCTTCTTAGATTATTTTCACCTATAACTGAAATATTTATAACTGGTGATGAAAAGGTTTTATAATCTTTTGTATTATTAGAAATATTTACTTCAAAACTTCCTCCTGAATTATAATTTTTATCTTTGTGATATATCATACTTTGGTTGAAATAAACTCTTTCTGTATCATTTAGATTCATCTCGTTACTCAGTCCTTTCGCATTGAATGCAATTTGAAATTTAGATTTACATCAGAACTAATGCAATCAATTATTTGTTCTAATACTTAAAAATTATTTCTTACAAAAAAATAGTACTGCAAGGAGAGAAGGGTCTGATGGAGTGCCCGCACTGCGTGGTCGACTGAAGCCATCCTTCTCGATACTCTTGTCTTATGGATTTTCTCAAGTTGAATTAGAATTATTTATTCCATTACTTTAAGATTAGATTAATTTTTAATTTATTCTTACTGAATTATTTTTATAAACTTCTAATTCAGTATGAGATTAACTTTTAAGTTTGTTCTTATTGAATTATTTTATAACTACAATTTCAATAATAGATGAAACTTTTAGATTTTTTCTTATTTCAATAGTACAAAATTTAAATTTTATACCCCCTTAATCCGAGATATTATCCTTTATTATATCCTTTATTATTTTATTTTATATCTTGTTCTGTTCCTGAAAAAACCCTGCGCTACGACGCCGTCGGGTGGCGCCACCGCGGTTTTTTCTACACACCTTCAATTTTTTTTAATGTAAGCTAAGTTTAAAGTTTATAACTTCTGGGTTCTTCTCATATTCAATTTTTTTTAATGTAATCTATGTTTACTTTTTTTAATTATATTATTATTTATAATTTTAATCTTAGCTGTCTTGGCTCCCTAGTCAGGAGTTTGTTCTAATAAATAAAGAAAATATCCTGGATTTTTATTATGTTTGTATCTTGATAATTTTTAGATATAATTCAGTCAAGTTGGAACAAAATATAAATCAGTTTAAACCCCACTGCTACATATATTAATTTTTGATAATGAGGAGGATATGTTAATTTTTCAAAATGTAAATTAAAACAAAGGAGGAAAAAGAATGAAAAAACAAATAATTAAGCACAGTTTGTATTTTTGCGCAAAGGTTATTTTGTTGATCTTCTGTATGACTTCAACTGGAATTCAAATCTTAGATATTGGACAGATTATTATTCCTATGAACAAAGTAGTTAATAATTCACCGAAAAAAGTAGAAAAAATTGATTTGATTAAAGAAGATCTTATAAGTCTTGGAGCTCCTAATCATGAGATAAATAATCTTAGCAAATCAATAAAATTAGCATCAGATGCAACTAATATTAATGATAAAATAATTACATCATTGATGTTTACCGAATCTAATTTTAGAAAGAAAGCAATTTCATCAAAAGGTTATAAAGGATTAATGCAAACAGAAAAAGCAAGTTTTGGATATTCAGAAGTTGACACTTTAATGGGAGCAAAAGTATTACAAGAAAAATTAAGAATTTCAAAAGGGAATTTACATAGGGCGCTAGCTTTATATAAAGGAGGAAATAATCCTCAAGCGAGAAAACAAGCAAGTGAAGTTATTAAAGTATACAAAACATTACTTTGAAAAAGGAGATTAATGAAATGAATTTGAAATCAGATGAATTTAAAAAGTTTGGACATGAAGTTTATACAAGTATTCAGAAAGCAGGATTTTGGGTTTTAATTCTTGTTATTTTTGGGGCTATGATTGGAACTTATGGTTCTAATTGTTATTTCAAATCAACAATTGTTGAATCAATTAAACTTCAAAGGATGATTCACAATGGACTTGTTTATGATATAATTATAAGTCCAGTAAATGGTAATACAACAGTTAGTAGTAAGTAAGGCAAATATTACATGGAATTGACAAACGATCAAAAGTTTGTATTTGAAAAAGTTATGGAGAAACTCGGAATTACAAAAAATAGTTCCGAGTTTTCTCCTAATTTTAAATACATCACAATTGGAGGATTAGCTGGAACAGGAAAAACTTTTTTGATTTCCATGTTAAGAGATGAAATACATAATAAATGGAAGAATAAAGAGATAGCATTTATTACTTTTACTGGGAAAGCTAGTAGTGTTTTAAAAATAAAATTAACTGAAAATAAAGCAATTTTTTACAATGATTTTTGCGGGACTATTCATTCATTAATTTATAAGCCAGAATTGAAGTATGACAAAAATACTCATAAAATGGTTATTACAAGATGGGTTAAAAAAGAAACATTAGATTATGATTTGATTTTTCTTGATGAAGCATCTATGGTAAATAAACAAATATGGAATGATTTATTAGAATATAAAATTCCTATTATTGCAGTTGGTGATCATGGGCAATTACCTCCAGTTGGAGATAAATTCAGTTTAATGGAAAAACCTCATTATTTTTTAACAGAAATAAAAAGACAAGCATTAGATAATCCAATTATAAGATTATCTCAAGATATTAGAAATGGAATAAATATTCCATATGGATTTTATGATAATGAGAATAAAAATATTTTTAAATTATCATGGAATTCAAGCGAATGTAAAACTATTTTTAATAAATTAGATTTTTTAAGTGAAGATATGATTGTTCTGTGTGGGCTAAATAAAACAAGAGTATCTATCAATAATATGATAAGAAAAAAATTAGGATTTAATAATATTGAAGCATATCCTGGAGAACGAGTTGTATTCTTAAAAAATAATTATGAATCAAAAGTTTTTAATGGGATGTTAGGTCAAGTATTATTTTTTATGTATGAAGCAAAAAATATTTATGATATGACAATTTTAATTGATGGGTATGAACATCCTAGTTCAGGTTTGGTATATAATGGATGTTTTGGAAAAGAACAATATGATAATGCATATGAAGAATTACAAGATAAAAAATATAAAGCAATTATAAAAAAATCTGATCATAATAGTATAGATTTATGTGACTTCGGTTATGCAATAAGCGTTCACAAATCACAGGGCTCGGAATGGGATAAAATTGTTATATTTCAAGAGAGAAGTTATTATTGGGATGATGATTTTATGAAAAGGTGGTTATACACAGCAGTAACTAGAGCAAAGAAAAAATTGTTTATTATAACACCTTAATTGATGAATAAAATTGATTAGTTGTAAATTGCATGGTATTATTATAGAACGAGTTAAAATGACACATTTTTAATCTATAAGTTATCAGAACTATTATTAATTTTTTAGTAAAAATTCTTATTAAGTTTAGATTTAAAAAGATAGAAGTTATTTATAAGAATTTGAAAAATAATCATGATAGATAGTAATTTAGGAGATAGTTTTATGATCAATAATATTTTATGCGATGAAGATTGTAATAAGTGTCCAATTTTAAATCACAAGAATAATAGAATGATAACCTTTATTTTAAATAAACTATATAAAAAATTTGGAAATGAAGTATATAAAATAGTTCAAAAGCAATGTCCAAATCTTACATGTTGTTATGATTGCAGAATAGATGATTTTTGTCATATAACCGGTTGTAAATTAACTGGAGAAAAATAATGACAACAATTGAAGATGTATCTAAGATTTTAAATGTAGAAAAAGAATCGCTAAAAGAATTTGAAGCTATTGATAAATTCAATAATGATAATATACTAAATGGATTTTTATGTAGAAGATCTGATCACAGATATGGTCTTTTATTTTTAACAAAAGTAAATGATGAAGAATGTCAACAAATTATTTATTGTACACCAAAATTAGAATATCCTTTTGATAAACAAAATAATTATCATTTTCCAGAATGTAAATCTTTACAATTTTATGAAAAATTAGATGGTACAAATATTTTAGCTTATCATTATTTGTATAAAAATGAAGATTTTGTAACATTTAAAACTAGATTGACTCCAATTTTAAAAGATCAAAAGTTTGGGTTATTTAAATCAATGTGGTTAGAATACTTAAATGACAATAATTGGGTATATGAAGCAATACATGAAAATTCAAAATTTAATTTATCATTTGAAATGTTTGGTTCTAGAAATCCAATAACAATTGTGTATGATAATCCTTTGGATGTAAATCTTTTATTTGGAATTAGAAGAATTGATGGTGCAACAAGACCACCAACAGAATTAAAAACATATAGTCAAACAAAAATTCCTGATGGAACTGAAATCAATAAATTTGAAGACATAAAAATTATATACAATCAATGTAGATCAATAATGTCAGAGAAAAATTCTAAATCTGAAAATTTTGTAATTGAAGGCATGGTTCAATATTGCAATGTTGGATTACCAAGTTGGAAAATGTTCAAATGTAAACCAGAAGAAATAGAAAAGATTCATTGGTCTGCTTCAGGATATATTCCAACTAGATCATTATTCAATACTGCATTAAATGTATTTGAAAGTATTGATGAACCAAAAATTGAAGATTTTATTGAATTGTTAAAAGAAGAGTATCCTACAGAACTCATAACTAAATCATATCATAAAATTGAAAAAACTTGGAATAGAGCATTAGATAAAATTGAATTTACAAAAATTGTAAATGAAGTTTGGATTCTTGCTAAAAATAATGGATTGGATATAACAAAAGATAAAAATGAAACTATGAGATTTATAAGTAAATACTTTCCTAGAAATATTATGGGAAAAGTTGGTGGAACTATTTTGAAATTAGCAGGACTGATTTAATTTTTTAAGTAATTTATAATATTAATTTTGAGAATTAGTTTGTTGAATGAATTTATATTCAACAAACTAATTCTCAATTTATATTTTTTTATGGGAAATTTTTTTGTTTAGAAAGAACAAAAAAATAAAAATCACTTAATATTTTTTTGTTCAATATCATATAATTTAAATAACTCTTCTAGTAAAATATCACATCTTGATGATTTTCTTACATTTTCTGATACATCTAACAATCTTATATTTGATTTACTCCCAATTATTTGTGGAAGAATTCCAAGTTTAAATCCCTCTAAACAGCTGAAAATGTGATCGACATGATTGTGTCCTGAGTTTTTCCTTCTTCCTATGGTTTTTAATTCATCTTTTGAAAATTTTTCTTTCATACTAATTCTTGTAAAAAACCAAACACGTTTTCTGTATATTTCATAGTCTGCATATAGAGATTCATCCAACCATTTTCCTGATTCAACAAGTAATTTTCTAATTCTTGATACATATTTTGGATCTTCATATAATCTGCTTCTTGTTGCGCTCATTTTCTCCAATGTTTCTTTTGAATAAATGTCTTTTTTCCCTTTTGTTTTTGAAATTTGACCTTTGTTTATTACGCTCATTTTATGTTTGTATTCTTCAGTTCTTGGGCCCTGCCAACCTAATGTTCCATTTTTTTCTTTTGGTATCAAGCACCTTATCGACAACTTCTCTTCTTTTCATTACATTTTTGTCACCTAATCTAGAATCGCTTATAATTTTTATAATTGCTGGACACAATGAAACATTTTTTGAACAACACCATTTTCCATTTTTAAATTGATGTGTGGCTTCTGTACCACAGCCATAATTGCATATCATTGTAGTTCTCCATATTTTTTTAGAATATCATCTATAGCTTCTAAGATTATATCTTTTATTTTTTTATTTTGTTTTGAAGCTAAAATCTTTATTTTATTTTTAATTTCGCGCGGAATTGTTAATGTGGCAATCATGTTTTATCATCCTTTTTTAATTATTTAATTATTTGTTCTAAATAAATTTTAAATAGGAATTTTTTTTTAGAAAGAAGAACAAAAAATAAAAGGAGATCTATTTATGAATAATATACCAATGACATTTTCTATTTGTCAATCTTGTGGTTATGCGCATCCCCGGATTCCAGAAGGCGAAAAATGTCCTATGGCAAAAGAGAAAGCACCATCAGGACAAGTAATTGAGTATGATGATTTCTTCAAAAATTTAAAAAATATTTTAACTAGTCAAATTCAAATTAAAAATATTAAAGATACAAAAAAATTCTTAGGTGTTACATTAGTACAAATAACAAAATTAGCAGAGGAGTATAAAGAACAATAAATGACCAGTTCTATAAAAGATAAAGTAAAGAATAAATTAGAAGAATATGGAATTGAAATTTTTAAAGAATTTAAATATGAAGATGAAGAAGTAATTATGGCAAATGATTTAACAATTACATGTAAAAAGAATGAAATATTTGTTAGTTTTCATTTAACATCAAAAGTTTCATATGCATGTAGAGTGACTTTAATTTTAAAAGAGATTGAAGGAATAAAAGATTTTTATATTGGAGAAGATTTCATATTTGATGAAGATGGTAAATTTATAGATGGAAATGATGCTTATAAATATCATGAGAAGTTTTTAAAGAAATCAGTTATTGATAAATTTATGGAGCAACAATCTCAGATATATTATTTGAATAAGGCTAATTCTTATCATTGTTGAAATAGCAGACTGAAATTTTTTATTTGTTATGTGAAAGGATAGTGTATTTAAATGAGTAATATAACCAATTCACTTTGGGTAGAACGTTACAGGCCTAAGAAATTAGAAGATTTGGTATTACCAGAAAATTATAAAAAAGATTTTGAAGCATGTATTCAGAAAAAAGAAATCTCCCACATCTTGCTATCAGGATCACCTGGGAGCGGCAAAACGGCTCTAACTAGAATTCTTTGTTCATCAAATGGGATTATTTTAAATAGAGAAGATAATGTATTAGAATTAAATGGATCTGCAAAAGAAAGTCGTGGAATAAATTTTGTGGATAATGTAATAGAACCCTATTTAAAAATTCCTCCTGCAAAACCAGATCCCTATAAGGTTGTTTTTATTGACGAATCGGACTTTTTGACTGATGCATCATTTTCTTCGATGAGAAATATTATCGAAAAATATTCTGCTCATGCTAGATTTATTTTTACTTGTAATTATATTTCTAAAATTCCAGAGGCAATTCAATCAAGATGTCAACATTATATTTTCAAACAAATGCCCATCGAATTTGTTTCGGATTATTGTAAAAATATTTTAACAAAAGAGAATATTAATTTTGAAGAAAAAGATTTAAAATTTATCATTGATGGATTATACCCGGATATTAGAAGAATCGTAAATACAATTCAAAAATGTTCATTAACTGGAAAATTAGTTACTGATAGAAATTTATCTTTATCATCAGAAAAAATAATTATTAGTAATATTGTTGAAATTGTTAGTTTTATAAAAAGTAATGAGGATCACAAAATAAATACAATTATAAATAGTCTTGTAAAAATTTTAGGTGAAGTAGATTTAGATTTCAGAACAATCTATTCTGATTTATTTTTTAGAAATGAAGTTCCAACGACTGCTAAAATTATTATTAATAAATATAGTAATGGTCATGCTGATTGTTTACTCCCCCACATGAACTTTCTGGCTTGTACATTCGACATAATCCAGGCACTACAAAAATACAAACAACTCACAGGTAAAAAGTAATGTGTTGGTTAGACCCATCCAGTATAGAAACTAGTGAGAAAATTAGGAAATTTTTAAAATCTAATTTCACAGAAGAAAAGTTAAAAAAGTTTGAATGTAGAATATGTAAAGGAACAGGTTTAAAGTATCATGGTGAAATTGATAAATCTTGGTCTGGAGAATTTTGTAATTTATGTAAAGGAATCGGTTTTATAAAAATAGATCAAATAGATGAAACTATATTTTATTGACACAAATGTAAAGGATCTGGTTGTAGTTTTTGTAATTATTTAGGATTAATAGATTGGGTTAAATATTCTATAGGAAATTAAAATGATTGGTATTTATCAAGATTCATTTTTAACTTATTTAAAAGATTTTGTTGGTGATCGTGTAAAAGTTTCATCAAAAAATATTACCATACCTTGTGTTTTTTGCGGTGAACACAGAGAGCAAAAGAAACATTATCACTTAAATATATCTTTAGAAGCTCCCATGATTCACTGTTTTCATGCTGACTGCAATAAATCTGGATCTATCGCTAAACTTTGTAATAAATTGGAAGGCAAAGATACATCTGAAAAATTTATTGATAAAGATAAAATAAAAATACAAGAGAAAACTAATATAAAATTTTCTACTAAAATAGAAAAAAAAGAATTAATTATTCCTGATTTAAATGAAGATCAATTCAAATTAAAATCATTATACTTAAAAGGTAGATTAAGATATGCAATTCAAAATTTAAAAAATATAAAAGGTCTAATATTTGATATTTATAAATTTATAGATGAAAATAAAATAAAATTAGATGATAGATTGTTAAAAGTTAAGGGATATCTCCAAACTAATTTTATTGGATTTTTAACAGATCAAGAATCTTTAATAATTTTTAGAAATATAGATTCAAATTCTGAATTTAAACATTTTAAATTATTTATAGATCAAACAAGATTTTTAGATTATTATAAGTTATTAGGCGGAAATTATAATTCAAATCATATAATTATTGCAGAAGGAATATTTGATATATTTAATGAACATATATTTGATTACACTTCATTAAGAAAAGATGTGAAATTATATGCTGCTGGATTATCAACTTCATATGATTCATTGATTAAAAGTATAGTTTTTAATGAAAAAATTTATAGATTAGATGTTTCTATTTTATCTGATAGAGGAATTGACTTAAATTATTATAAAAAGATAAAAAGAAATAATTCTCATATAATTGATAAAATGAACGTGTATTATAATAAAACTGCAAAAGATTTTGGTGATTCCCCAGTATGTATTGAAAAATTTATTTTATAAAAAAGGAGAGAATTAAAAACATTGAGTACCCCACCTAAAGATAGACTTAGACAAATATTTGAAAGCACAATTGATGCCGGATTGATTCATAATAGTAGTATAGAAGAATTAGATTTTTATTCTCTATTGTGTAAATCGACTGCTAACAATCAACTATATAAAATCTTTAGTTGTAATGTATCAATGTTTAAATATAATTATGAAAATGAAGATTCTATTTTAATTATTTTTTCAATACCTTCTACTTTAAATAGTGAAAATAATCATGATAATAAACATATTTCTGAAAGAATAATGGATATTTTAAGAATTGTTGAAGATTGTTTTATAACTGTTGATTATATGGATCTGATAAATATTAAAGAAGATAAATTTACTTATATGGTTGTTGTAAAAAAGTTAAAGGAAGAAGAATGAACTATGAAAGTTCACAGAAAGGATTATTAAATGGATAGATGTTTCTTTTGTGATAATATAATTATTCCAAGAAATATGATAACAACAGAAGAAGTAACTAATTTTTTTAAGCGGAATGGTTTAGAATTCACTTTAAACTATACAAGAAGCAGAACAATGATAGGAAATAAAATTATATGTTTAAGTTGTGAAGAAGATTTAAGAAGTATTTCTTGTTACAAAGAAGATTGTGATTGTGAAGATTGTAAACAACAAAGAGAATTTGAAGAAAGGTTTGGTATTTAAAAATTATGGATATTCAAGTTAATTTAGATTCAGCAAAGTATGATGAGTTTCTTAGAGTTTTACTAATTTTAAAAGACATTTGTAATGATGTAGATATTAGAGATGGTTTTATTAGACAGAGAACTAATGATAGCGCTACAGTATTTGAAATTGATTTAACATCTCTTATTTCAAATATTAGTCTTCCAATTAGTGAACTTAAAAATAAATTGGATATTTTTAAATGTTTCACCGGAGAAGAAGTTTCAATTGCTACAACAGATGATAGTTTTATTGTCTCTGATCAATATTCTATGATAAAAATTAAAAATCCTATTCTTGAATTTTTTGATAATAAGTTTATTGGCCAGGAAGAATTGGCAAGAGTTATAACTCCAAATCAAGAAGATTTAATTATTTCAACACAAATTTCAAAAAAGATTTCTGATAGAATGAGAGTTATTTCATCTAGTTTTCATATCAATAGTGTCCAGACAATTTTTAATGGAGAATTAGCAAGTATTTCATGTGCAACACAATCAAAAGATAATTTTGCTAAATTCGTAAATGATATTGTTTCAAATAAGGAATTGAATCATTCAACCAATTTAGTAATCACTCCATTTATTATTGATCATGATGGAGATATTACTTTTGAAATGTTTGACTCAGGAAATAACGTTGTAGTTAATACTTTTACAACAACTATTGGAAGTATTAATTTAAATCTTTATACTAGAGCAAGTATGGTTGAGAATGAATGACATAAAATCTGAAATGTTTAAATGTTTGAAGAAAGCAGGATTTATTGATATTTACTATAATAAAGATGATGGATTTTGTGGAACATTAAATCCATATAGTAATATCAGACCATTTCAAAAAGAAAAAATTAGATATCATAATATTACCGGAATAATACCTAAACTAATTTTTACACATTTTGATAAAATTGAACCAGTTATTATAGATTGTCAAAAAGAGGAAATTTTATAAATGAAAATAATTGGACTAATTGGAAAATTACAATCAGGAAAAACTACAGCTTCTAATTTTATTTTAGATTATTATGATGCAATTAAACTTTCATTTGGAGATCCTGTAAAAGAAATGATTCTTAATGCAGGATTGTGTAATATAGAAGAACTATGGGGTGTAAAAACCCCATTTTCCAGATTGATGTTACAAAAAATTGGAACAGATATTATTAGAAAACAAGTCGATAACAATTTTTGGATTAATAAATCAAAAGAAAAAATTTTAAAAATTAAAAATGAAAATAGCAATTCTTTAATAGTTTTTGATGACGTAAGATTTATAAATGAAGCTGAACTAATTAAAACTTTTGATAATATTTTAATCAGAATTACAAGACCAAATATAGAACGAAATAACATTGAAGATAAACATGATTCTGAAATTGAACAAGACTTAATAAATGTAAATTATGAAATTATAAATGATGGAGATTTAGAACAACTGAGAAATAAAATTATCAATGTTATAAAAAATATTGAAAATGGTTAGGAGTTTTAAGTGATAGTTTATATTCAAGCTTTTCTTTTAATTTTATTTGGTGGCATTTTAGTTGAAGCTGGAATTGGTATAACTTCAATATTTTTTTGGTTACTTATTAGTACTGTAATTGGGATACTATTAACTTTTGATCCAATTATACTTGAAGTAGCTGATGATAGCGATGAATCGGAGAAACCTTAAATGAATCCAAATATTCTTAGTTATTATCCGACATATTCTATATTAGATGAAGTTCTTACACTTGGAAATTATGATACATTAAATATATATTGTGATATTAAGAATAATTTGCAATCACTTTTTATGTTACATTGTATAACTGAAATAGTTGAAAATACATTAATTTCAAATAGAACAGATTCCTCAGTTTTTGAAAGTGTCATGCACTTTATTTCATTTCATAAAATTTATGCCGCAAATAGAAATATTAAAATAAATTTTTTTATATTTTTAGAAACTGGTAAATCTAATTATCATTTGAATGTATCTAAAAAATATAAAATTTCAAGAAGAATTGATGACCTATATGGACTAGATAGAGAAAAAAGAGAACTATTTTTTCACACACTTCAGAAAAATTTTATGTTATTAGAAAAAGCTGCTAATAAAATGCCTAACGTAAAAGTTATTAGACTTCCTGGTTTAGAAGCGGATTTTGTTCCATACTATTTAGTTAAAAGAAACCTAGTTGATACTTCAAAAAATATAGGACATATTGTATATTCAAATGATCATGATTTATTACAATGTTTAGGAGAAGATACATATGTATATGTAAAAGTTCCAAAAGTTAAAAAAATAGTAAAACATGGTCAAGCTTTAAAATCATATTTAAAATTTGAAAAACAATGTCCAGATGAATATCTTCCATTAGCGATGGCAATCATTGGTGATAATGGAGATGATGTAGATGGGATCAAAGGTATTGGTGGAAAAACAGTCGAAAAAATTATTGATGAAGTTGTAGAATTAGTTGGTGGCATTGAAAATTTATATCAAAATGTTGTAAAGGGAAAACCAATATTCAATCCAGAACTAGAGGGAAGTCAGAACAAACATATAGACTTGATTATAAAAAAAGAAAGAACTGAAAAAGTAATATCCAATAATTTGAAATTAGTATCTTTTGAAATTTTAAGTAGATTTTTAGATGATCCTATTTCTACAGAAATGTTAGATAAAAGAAAAATAATTGAAAATACATTAAACGATAATGAGATAATTGAATTGGAAGTTATGAGAGGCGCATTAGAAAGAAGTAGAGTTTATTTGACAGAAGGTATTTTAGATAATATTTATTACAGGAAGGATTGAAAAATGAATGATACAGGAAAAAAGATTGAGGAAATTTCAAAAATATTTAAGACTGTTGTGGATACTAATTTAAATGATTCTGAAAATTTTGAGAAAAATTTTGAAAAATTTAAAGAGCAAGCAGAATTATTTAAAGATAACTTTGAAAAAACAAAAGTTTAATATAAAATTGGAGATAAAAATAAATGTTAAATTCTTCAAGAGTTTTGAGTTATATAAAAGGTAACATGGGTTTTCCTTGGCAATTTATTGAGTTAACTGATACTGAAATTTTAGACTATGTCGCTCAATTTACTATTAGAACATTTGGTCATTATTTTCCAGATGAAAATACAATTGGTTTAAATCTACAAACTACAACCAATAAAGTTGCTAATAAAGCTAATGAATATTATATAACAGATCCAGAAGGTAGAGAAATTCTTGGAGTATCACACATTTATTTTGGAGCAGGAAATCAATATCTATTTGGTCATCCGCCATTAGGACCCATGAGTCTTGGAGAAATATCACAATGGGCATTAGATACTGAAATAGCTGGATGGGTTAGATCATTCTCATCATTCAACTATACATTTGTTTTTAAATCTCCAAATATTGTAAGAATTTCTCCAACACCAAATTCAGAGCAGTGGGTTGCAATTGAATATGAGAGAGAACATTCTGAAGATTTTTCAACTATTCCCAATGATATGCAGAGTTATTTTTTGGAGTTATGTTTGGCGGATATACAAATTATGATCGGGAGAATTAGAAAAAAATATGGCTCAGGAGGGCTGAAATCGCCTTTTGGTGAGCTAAATTTGTCAGACGAAATTTTTGAAGAAGGAAAAGAAAAAAGAGCTGAAGTAATTGAGAAACTAACTAATGGGAGCCTCACAAATGTAGTGGTGAGCTTTGGTTAGCAAATAAATATAAAAGGAGATTTTTAAATTGGAAAATATTGGAATCGTAGGAGTCGGTTTTGTAGGTTCAGCAACTTATCATACTTTTTCGCCATATTTTAAAATGAAATTATATGATAAATTTAAACCTGGTTTTGAAGATTTAGAAACTGTAGCAAATTCTTGTAAATATATTTTTGTTTGTGTTCCAACCCCTGTTGATAATTCAGGCAAACAAGATTTAAGTTGTATATATGACGCAATAGATTCAATAAATGAGATCTCAAAAGAATCAAAAGTTTTAATTTTGAGATCTACAATCATTCCTGGCACTACAAGAAAACTATCAGAAAAATATGAAAATCATAACTTTGTATTCGTTCCTGAGTTTCTATCTGAGCGTACGGCGTTGTTCGACTCAATTAACGCTTATAGAATTATTTTGGGTGGTGATAATAAAGATATTTTAGATGAGGTTGAATCAAAAATTTTTAGAGTAAGATACCCACATACTTTAATTTTCAGAACCAGTTTTGATTCTGCTGAGTTAGTTAAATATGTAACCAATTGTTTTTTCTCTGTTAAAATTTCATTTATGAATGAGATATATGATATATGTGAAAAAATGAATTTAAAATATGATGATATAAAAACAATGGTTCTCGCTGATTTAAGAATTGCTAATAGTCATATGGATGTTCCTGGACCGGATTCATATAGGGGATTTGGGGGGGAAATGCCTATATAAGGATTTGAATTCATTGATGAATTTTGGAAAAGACAATTTAAATTTAAAAATGGATATGTTTGAAGCTGCCAATAAAGTAAATGAACGAGTAAGAGAAAAGAAAGATTGGTTAGAAATTAAAGGAGCCACCTCAGAAAATAACTATCAATAAAGGAAGATTTTTAAATAATGGAATATGAAAAATTAATGTTGATATGTGATGAATTGAAAGAATATGCTGAATTAGATGGTACAGAACTTGGAGAAGTTTGTGATTCATTAATACAATTAACTCATTTTGGTGATTATATTTCTGAAGAATTTATGGAATCATTGGAAACAGAAATAATATCACAATTAGAAAATTTTAAATTAAATACAACAATATCTAAAAGAGTTGTAACAACTCAATGTGTAGTTAAAGAATTAGAATGGTCTTAATTTAAAAAATAAAATCTTGAAAGGAAATTAATTTTGAATCTAAACAATACTAAACTTTTTTGTGGAATTGATGCTTCATTTTCAGGAACTGGAGTTGTGGTAATTGACAATGAATTTAATATAATTAATCAAAGATTAATTTCAACAAAAAAGAAAGATGATCCTTATGATATTGAAAAAAGAATGATTTTTGTAGTTGAAGATTTATCATCTTTTTTAACAAAGTATTTTAAAGATTTAAGATTAATTTTATTAGAAGGAATTTCGTATGGGTCAACTGGAGATGGGGCTGCACAGTTGGCTGCATTAAACTATTTTATTAGAATATTTCTTTTTCAAAATGATCTCAATTATGGCGAAATTCCACCAACAACATTGAAAAAATTTGTTACTGGAACTGGACAATGTAAGAAAAATTTAATGCTAAAAGAAGTATATAAGAAATGGGGAGTTGATTTTTCGGATGATAATCTTTGTGATGCCTATGGGTTAGCAAGATTAGCACAATTTAACTATAATAAGAATATACCAAAATAGGAAACAATAAATTATGGCAAAATTTGTTTTGCATAAGCACGCGGCTCTGGTCAGAGGAACACATCTGGATTTGAGATTCGAGATACCAAATTCAAAAAATTGGGCGAGTTTTGCTATGAATGAATTTCCTCCATTAGAACCTGGAAAGAGATTATATATCGTAAGAACTAATGATCACTCTCCAACTGAAGCTTTATTCTTGGGAAACATACCTGAAGGTGAATATGGGGCAGGGAAAATAAGTTTAGAAGATTCTGGCAAATGTGAAATTATTAAATATTCCAATGCTCACATAGTGATTGATTTTAAAGGAAAGAAATTAAAAGGCATATATCATTTAGTTAATACAGCACAATTTGGACGAAGAAGAAGTTATAATAGAAAGGTATTTGCATTTTTTAAGGGAAAGTTATGAAATCATTGTTGATTAGTAGAAATACAATTCAAAGAAAAGTTGAATATTTAGGCGATAAAATTTCAAAAGATTATTTAGAAAAAGACTTAGTTATAATCTGTGTATTAAAAGGATCTTATTTATTCTTTTCAGATTTGGTTAGACAAATAAAAATTAAAACAGAACCAAAAATAGATTTCATTCAATTATCAAGTTATGGATCTAGTACAGAAAGTTCTGGTGAAATAAAATTAAAGAAAGATATTGAGATTGACATAGAAGGAAAAGATGTATTAATTGTTGAAGATATTGTAGAAACTGGCTTGACAATGGAATTCTTAACTAAATACTTATATGATAAAAAATGTAAACATGTTAAAATTTGTACATTACTACAAAAACCATTAAAAATGAAAAGTGATGTTTTTATTGACTATGTTGGATTTATGATTGGCGAAGAGTTTGTTATTGGATATGGTTTAGATTTTGATGAAAAATATAGAACCCTTCCTGAAATTTTTTTGTTAAAAAATCCCTCCTAGAAATCCTTTAGAACTAATCTTGTATATCTTACGTTTTTAATTTGGAAACTTTTTTTATAATTTAGAACATATATACCCTAAATATCATATTAAATACATTAAAGGAGTCAATATTCATGAGTAAGAAAGTAGTATTATCAAAGAATGCAGAAGAAGTAGCAAAGGCAAGATATTTTAATGAAGGCGAAGATTGGGAAGCTTGCACCAGAAGAGTCGCTGAGGCAGTCGCATCGGTTGAGAAAGATAAAGCTGGGTATGCAGAGAAGTTTGGGGATATGATTTATAATATGGATTTTATTCCTGGTGGAAGAATCTTGAGGAATGCGGGAAGAGCTAAAGGATCAATGATGAATTGTTTCGTACTTCCCATAGGTGATAGCATTGAAGAAATTGGAGCTTATTACGCGGAATCATTAAATATTTTTAGCAACGGGGGAGGTGTAGGGTGTAACTTCAGCCCATTGAGGCCTAAAGGAGATCCAATTCTTGGTAAGGGCGGAGAATCATCTGGGATGGTATCATTTTTAAAGGCAGCAGATGCACTTTCTAAAACTATTGAATCAGGTGGGCAAAGAAGGGCTGCCGCTTTAGCATGTTGTGATGTATCCCATCCAGAGGTGATAGATTTTATTAATGCAAAATTGGTGGATAAGGAATTAAGTCAGTTTAATATTTCTGTTTTAATAAACGAGGAATTTATACGAGCAGTTGAGAATGATGATAGTTGGACATTTAAGTTTAAACAAAAAAATTATAGTACTATGCCAGCTAAACAAATTTGGGATCTAATAGTTTCAAATATGATAAAAAGTGGAGAGCCCGGATTATTAAATGGGACAAATTTATTTAAAAATAATTCATATTATTTTGACAATGTTGTAGCTACGAACCCATGTGGCGAAAGTCCACTGGAACCTCATGGAATTTGTGATCTTGGATCTTTAGTTTTACCATCTTTTATAACTGGAAATGTTAATACAAATTGGAAAAAATTAGAAAATACCATTAAATTGGCAGTTAGATTTTTAGATAATGTAATTGATGTAAATAAATATTCTATAAAAGAAATAGACATTAAAGCGCATCTATCTAGGCGCATTGGCGTTGGAGTCATGGGGTTGGCAGAATATTTATTTGCAAAAAAATTAAGATATGGATCTAGAGATGCTATTGATGAAATTGAAAAATTGATGAGATTTATTAGAGATGTATGTTATCAAACATCTGTAGAATTATCTGTAGAAAAAGGAGCTTTTCCAAAATTTGAACCTACACAATATGGGAATTCATCATTTGTGAGAAAATTGCCTGCACAATTAAGAATGGATATAAAAAACAAAGGAACTAGAAATGTTACATTGATGACATGTCCGCCAACAGGAACTACCAGTTTGTTAATTCCTTGTACCGGAGGAATTGAACCTTTATTGTTTTCTGCTTATAAGAGAGTTGATCGTGTAAGTGAAAGAATATATGTTCACCCATTATATAAGAAATTTTTATTAAGTGGTGAGGGTATTCCAGATTGGTTTGTAGATATGAGAGATATTACTCCAAAAGATCATTTTGAGACACAAGCTGTATGTCAGCGCTACTGTGATGGGGCTATATCGAAAACAATTAATCTCCCTATGGGAACCACACCTGATCAATTAAGCAGTTATCTATTAGAGTATATTAGAGATTTGAAGGGGTGTGCTGTATATGTTGATGGTTCGCGAGGTGGACAGGTTTATAATAAATTAAGTGAAGAAGATATTTTTGATATTATTGCAAAAGATACTGTTGGAGTTACAGGATCATTATCAGAATCAGATGTTGAATGTAACTGCGCAAAGCAAAACGAAGAGGATAATGACCCTGTAGAATCTTGTGAAATTAAAGAAAATTAATTTTTAACTAATCTTGGATCCTTCTAAGAACAAATATAAAAAATATATTAGGAGGATCCAAGATGATTAGAACAAATTACACAAAAGTTCTTTCAAGTCCAGTCAAAGAAGAGTTTTTTAATAAAGTTCAACAATTTGCACAGGATAGAGATATTCCAGTCTCAATGTTGATAAGAGAAGCTTTAAAAAAATATATTGAGGAGGAAGAAATAAAATAATGCTAAGCCTAAAGCCAAATCAGACATGTCCATACTCTAAAACTTGTTCATACAATAATAAAATAAGTCAGGCAAATTCCTATTGTAAAGGAGCTGATCCAGCCAGAACTACTGAATTTACTTGCAATTTAATAGATGACAATGGGACAATTATAGAAAATAAATTCCGAAGTTCTCTTGATGAAACAGGTAAAATGAAAGTTATATTGGAATGAGGATACATAAAAATGAATGAAGAAACACAATATGATGTTTTAGAAAATCTAATCAATGAATTTGTAGAACAAAGAAATGCCATAAAAGAAATGATTTCTGAATTAGAAAAAATTAAAACAAAAATAGATTCACTTTTTCCTGAAACTTTGGACAAAAGATATATAAGATTCTTCGAAGAAAAGATTAGATCGGCCACAGAATTATTCAAAGTAATTCTTGATATGAGAAAAGAGATAATTAAGAATACAAAAGATGAATTTGATCTTAGGAGAAAACTTTCAAATAATGATGATGACTCAGATTTGGAAGGAATTTTTGATATTAAAAAGATAGCTGAAAAAGTTGACAGACTAAGAAAAGAAAAAATAAACTTAGAACAAAAGGTTGATAGAGCAATTCCGAATATTCCAGAAACTTTAAAAATTGCAGAAGGAGAATAAAGAATGAGTGATGAAGTGATTAAAGACGAAGAAGATTTTATTAGCGAGGAACCAGAAAAGAATGATGAAACAGATGAGGATCAAATTCAAAATATTAATAATCCTTTTCCAGAAATTAAACCTGAGGAAATTGAAGCAAGTTTGTCATCAATTAAAGTTGAACTAACAGAAGAAGATAAGGCTAAGTATAATGTAGAAGTTCCTGCTCCACCAAGTTTAGAAAAAAAGAAACCAGGAAGACAAGCAAAAGCAAAAAAAGATATTCCCACACCCAAAGAAGTTAATTATGAAATGACAGATGAAGAGATTGAGTCAGGAATGGATCAGAAAACTAAAGATTTGTATATGGAGTTTAATAGTTTTCTAGAAGATAAAACTGATATTAAATCTGATAAAGGAATTAAAGATACTCTTCCAACTGGGATTGATTTGCTTGATACAATTATGGGTGGTGGGTTTGCAGTAGGGACAATGGGCGTCATCACGGGAAATCCGGGAAGTGGGAAATGTTTATATTATGATGAGGATTTAAAAATTCATACGGATGATGATGTATCTATTATTAAAATTGGTGAATTGTTTGAAAAGTATTCTGCTAATCCAGAAATAATTGGTGAAATAACAAAACCTAAAAAGAAACTTTATATTAAGGCAGAATCTGCAAAAATAGTTGAAATTATTGGATTAATTAAAAAAGTAAAATCTAAAATTTTAAAATTTACTTTTTCCAATGGTGCAGAGAAAAAGTGTGCTGATAAACATTTATTTAAAACTGAAAATGCTG
>Ga0172381_10001508_pt1 | contig 27133 bp, 30 predicted proteins | sample Leawel6488metaG_FD_119754 | JGI IMG/M metagenome (GOLD analysis project Ga0172381, IMG submission 119754) | Leachate microbial communities from a municipal landfill in Southern Ontario, Canada - Leachate well 64-88 metaG | ecosystem: Engineered > Solid waste > Landfill > Unclassified | place... | reverse complement strand
CCTCCTCTATGACGAGGATTTATTGCAGAAGCATTGAGCCAACCTGTTCCATCAATTGTATTAGCCTTCAACCAAATAGAACCCCCACTTCCTGCAACATAAATTGTAGAAGGATTACTTCCCATATCAATCTGACCTCCTATGTCAATATCCCTTAGAGTTTCTAATTTAATTGCAGAACCTCCATTAGTTATTTTTCCTACATAACCTCCGCTTCCTAAACTTACTGGTGCAGTGGCATTTCCATAAGGATCTAAATCAACATTTAAAATTAATCTTCCTCCATAAATTCCACAATTAGCAGTATTTTTGATGCATCCAGGACCAGTATTTGAAGGAAATCCAAAACTTGATCCATCAAGAATTGAACTTGAATCAATACTAATATTTCCTGAAGCATTTATCCAAACACCTCTACCATCAATAGTTGTATTATAACATACAAAATCCTTATAGACTCCACCATTTCCAAAACAATCCCCATAAATAGAAATGTTATATCCATTTGTATTAAAGTCACCTAAAACATTAATCACATTCCCATCACCAAAGTCTCCTCCAAGCAATCCAATATTTCCAGTAAGGTTCCAATCTCTTGGCCAAGTATTATTCGTAAAAGTTAATGTTCCTTCTCCTCCTTTACTTTCATCTCCCCTAGCCCCAGATAATGAAACAGCTCCATCATATATCATAGAATTTCCATATTCTATCCTAATTCTACCTCCACTCCCTCCTCTATGACGAGGATTTATTGCAGAAGCATTGAGCCAACCTGTTCCATCAATTGTATTAGCCTTCAACCAAATAGAACCTCCAGAACCTCCAGAGTTTCCAGAACCAGGATCTCCCGAGTCCATATCAATAATCCCATTAACTATGATTGTATCCTCGCTTTGCAATTTAATTCCAGAACCTCCTGGAGAAGAGCTTGTTCCTCCTACTCCTCCCCATCCTCCACTTCCTAAACTTACTGGTGCAGTTGCATTCCCATAAGGGTCTGAAGGATTGAGCGCTCCATAACCTCCATAAGAACCTCCTGCATAAGTTGTATATGTCCCTGGACCAACTGCAGAAGGGAAACCTAATCCTTGCCCATCTAGAATAGAACCTACACCAATAGTAATATTACCATTTATACTTCTCCATTCTTGCCCATTTCCCCCTTCAGTAATATTTCCTTCTACACCGGCAGTTGTAATGTGATTATAATCTCCATAAATTTTTATAGTCCCACCAGAGATATTAATATTATTTGTAACATTCCATAATTGTGTTCCGTCGTTATTTCCTGTCCAATCTCCTACTGCAAACAATGGATTAAATATAATTGTTGAAGTATAGTCCGAATTAACAGTAAAACTTGCTAAGTTTTGAGGGAGACTGTTATTTGTAATATTGCATGACCCTAATCCAGTTGAATTAAAGATTATATTTTCTCCTGCAACAGGAACAGTTCCTAAACTCCAACAAGATACATTATCAAATCTTTGGGTTTCGCTACAATTCCAATTATTGTCATCTCCAGGAGGGTCGGTAATATAATCAAAAACTAAACTGCCTGATAAAATTTTTAGATAAAAGCTATCTTGCTCTTCTTCAAGGGTCGTTAAAATTATTTTATTTTTTCCTCCAGATAATAAATTTAGAAATTCTCCAATTTTAACATCTTCATTTTTCTCATAAACTTCAATAATAGGATTTCCAGAGATAATTATAGGATAAAGAGTAATATCCGAATTACTCCCAAGTTTTTTTGCAAATTTTATTTCTACATATTCTTCTTGGGAAATTACTTCACTTAAAACTCCATCTTTTTCTTTTACTTGTTCATAAATATCTTTAATAAAATTTTTATTTTCATTTAAATAATTTGCTTTGATAATTTTTATTTGGTCAGAAGAATCAGCATTAATATGGATTATAAACTGGAATAAAAGAGATAAACATAATATTCCAATTACAAAAATTAATAATTTACCTTTTTTTTTGTATTTGCCTCTTTTATTTTTCATATATTAGTCTTCAATAAGAGATAACTTTAAATATTTTTTCAAATATATTCTTTAATTAATATCTTTTATAATTTTAATTTTTAAGAATATTTTCAATTTCTTTTTTCTTTATGATTATCTCTTCAAATTTTCCTTTAATTCTCCACATTCCTGCTTTTGCCAAAAAAGGTTTTTTAACATCTTTTCCAGTAAAAACATGCATTTTTACATCTGATTTATTATCTCTCCAATCTTGACTTTTTGAAGCGCAAATTATTCCTGCTTCTTTTATTTCTTTTGAAGTAGGATTCAATTTATCAATAACACAAAAACCACTTCCAGAAGCAACTGTATGCAAAATAATATTTTCCTTTCCCTTAAATTCTTTTACAAGCTCATCATTATTTTCTGCATTCTTTCCTAGAAATATTTTTGTTCCTTCACTTAATTCAAATTCTCTAAATTTCATTTTTAATTTCCTTATTAACTATCTTTAAACATTTTCTTTGATTCGGCCACGTCAATTCTTTAACTGCTTTTTCAAACTCAAGCCATTTATAACTAGAATGTTCTAATCTGTCTATTTTAACATTTTCTTTTTTAACTTCAACAGCATACAACGAGAATTTTTGTCCAATAATTTTTGGTCTATCAGAATATTTTTTATCATATTTATATTTTCCAGAAATTTTAAATTTTTTTAATTCTAAAACATCTAATCCTGTTTCTTCTTTTATCTCTCTTATTACTGCATTCTTTTTTGGTTCAAGGAAATTAACTCCACCTTTCGGAAACTCCCAGCCTTTCCAATGAAGTTTTCTTTTAAGAATTAAATAATAAATTTTATTTTTCTCTTTCGCATATGTAACAATAAAAACCGCTTTTCTATATTTCTTCATCTTCTTAAAACTTCAAAGAGATTTTTATATTTTTGCACACAAATTCTTAAAAACAATTCTTCTCTTCTTTATCGATGGAATTAACAAAGGAGGAAATTTTACAAGAACATCTTGGAGGAAAACTTTCTGTTGAATTAAAAAAGAAATTAGAAGATCAAAAAGATTTGAGTATTGCTTATACTCCGGGAGTTGCAAAAGTTTGTTTGGAAATAAAAGATAATTCTGATTCTGTTTATGATTATACAATTAAAAAAAATTCTGTTGCAGTTGTTACTGATGGAACTGCGGTTTTAGGTTTAGGAGACATAGGTCCAAGAGCGAGCATACCTGTAATGGAAGGGAAAGCAGTTTTGTTCAAAAGATTTGGAAAAATAGATTCTTGGCCAGTTCCTTTAGAAAATGTTAGATTAGAAAATGGAAAGACAGATGCAAAAAAAGTTATAGAAGCAGTTAAGCAAATTTCATGTTTATACGGAGGAATAAATTTAGAAGATATTGCAGCACCAGCTTGTTTTGAAATTGAAGAAACTTTAGAAAGAGATTTAGAAATTCCTGTTTTTCACGACGACCAATGGGGAACTGCAATTATTGTTTTGGCTGCAATAAAAAATTATTGTATTTTATCAGAGAAAAAAATAGAGGAAATTAAAATTGTAGTAAATGGTGCAGGCGCAGCAGGAATAAGAATTTGTGATATGTTAAAAAATGCAGGAGCACAAAACTTATTTTTAGTTGATAGTAAAAGTGTTGTAACAATTTCAAGAACTGATTTAAATCCTTACAAGCAAAAACACGCAAGAGAAACAAACTTGCAAACTCTTTCAGAGATAATTCAAGATGCAAATGTTTTTATTGGAGTTTCTGTTGCAGATTGTTTGACAAAAGAAATGGTTCAAACTATGAATGACTTTCCAGCAATTTTTGCAATGGCAAATCCAAATCCAGAAATAACTCCTGAAGAAGTTAAAGAAGCATTAGGAGACAAATCTTATGTTATGGCAACAGGTCGTTCTGATTATCCAAATCAAATAAATAATGTTTTAGGTTTTCCCTATATTTTCCGAGGAGCTTTAGATGCAAAAGCAAGAAACATTACAATGAAAATGAAAATCGCTGCATCAGAAGCTTTAGCAGAACTCGCACGAGATGAATTTATTCCAGAAGAAGTAAAACAAGCTTATCAAAGAGAATTCAAATTTGGAAAAGATTACATAATTCCAACTCCTTTTGATCCAAGACTTTTAGAAAAAGTTGGTGGTGCTGTTAAGGGAGCTGTTGAAAAATAGAGAAATATTCAAAATCCATCAGTTCCAATTTTCAATAAAATTTCTCTAATTTCATTAATTGTTTTTTGTTGAGTTTTTTTATCAGACATTCTTACAAATTTTATTAATAAATCAATTAATTCTTCTTTTGATAGAACATTTATATTAAATCTGTCCAAAATAAAATAAAATCTAAAATTTTTGTATTTCAATTCTTTTATTGTAAATTCTCCTGCATTTCCCAAAACTTTTCCTTTATGAGGATTTTCTTCTAAACTTCTTAATAAATTTATAATCTTATGCGATTCTCCCTTAAACTTTTTTTGTATATCTCTCGCCAAAGAGCCGACTATTTCGACTTTGGCCACTTTTTGTTTACCTCTTTTTCAAACTCATCCAAAGAAATATATTTATCAGAAGGCATCAAAAATTCTCTTAATTGTTCACGAACCGCAAGATGATAAAGTCTTTTAATTATAATTTCAAAGCTTTCTCCCTTCATTCCAAATGAACTAATTAATTTTTTTGTTTCATGACTTAATCTAATTGTGCTTGACATATACTTTGTATACAATGTATACTTTATAAGTTTTTTGTGAAAAGTTGGGGAATTTTAGAAAGGCTGTTGAGTGATTAAGTCAATTTTTTAATAAATACTTTTTTAATCAAAACTAAAAATTATTTCTCTCTTAACTTCATCATTACAAAAGTTGAAATCAGAGAGATAATTGAGACAATATAAAATATTATTTCAAAACCAAATCTTCCTGCTATTATTCCTCCGATAAATATTGCTCCTGCTTCAAATACTCCAACAATTGCATCATATTTCCCTACTTCTTCTCCTCTTTTTTTTGAGTGGTCTGTTAAATCTCCTAAATATGCTCCTTCTGCTGTTTCAAATCCTGCAGTAATTATCCCACTAAATATTTGTAGAATATATAATTGCCAATTTGAATCAATGATTGTATAAAGAAAAACTACTAATGCAGAAGCAAAACCTCCAATAATCAAAAAAGGTTTTCTTCCAATCTTATCTGAAAGCCTACCTGCAAATAATGAAAATAATGCTCCGGATAAAACCAACAATCCCGCAGCAATTGCAAAATTTTCAATAGACCCCCCAAAATCATTTATAAAAATATAATAAAACGGACCAAATAATCCCACTGCTAAAGCTAAAAGAGAATTTGATAAAATAAATATTTTGAAATTTTTTCTTCTTAATCTTTCTTTTTTCATAAGAAAATAATTCTTTTTATTACTTAAATATGTTTTTATAATAAATCATCCCCACTTCTTCAAAGCTTCATCTAATTCAATATGTGTCTTTGCATATTCTTTCAAAGAAATCTTTTTTATTGTAGCATCTACTGCTTGTCTCATTGCAAGAGCACCTCTCATTGTTCCTTTAGGATGCCCATGAATTCCTCCTCCTGCTTGAAGAACAATATCTTTTCCCATAAAATTCATAATCTTATCAACAATTCCAGGATAAACTCCTCCAGAAGCAACACCTAAAACAGGTTTCACTCCATACCATTTTTGAGATAAATTTTCTTTTGTTTGTTTTGTAAATTCTCCTTCCATTTCTTCTTCAATATGCAAAAATTCATCCTTCCCTCCAGTCATTTTTCCATAAGCAGTTCCAATATGTAAAGTATCAACTCCAACCATTCTTGCAAATTGCGCAATCACTTCCATTTTCATTCCATGATTTGGAGTTCTATCAAACATTGCATGTCCAGCTCGATGTGCATGAATCGGAAGTTTAGTAACCTCTCGAGCTTTTTGCAATGCACTCCAACCCAAAGTCAAAATATCTAACATAATATAATTCCCGCCATTTTTTTCAACAAACTTAATTCTCTTAATCATTTCATCAACAGGTGCAGTGCAATTTGCAAGATAAACTTTTTTTTCTTTAGTTAACTTCTCTGCTTTTTTACAAGCTTTTAATGTTAAAGGAATTCTTTCATAAAAATTATTAAATGGTTGAGAAGTTAAATTCTCGTCGTCTTTTACAATATCACATCCTCCAATCCAAGAATCATAAGCAACTTTTGCATGTTCCCTAGGATTTAATCCAACCTTAGGTTTTACAATTGTTCCAACTAAAGGTCTGTCATAAACTTTCAAATATTTTCTCAAACCTAATATTCCAAATTTTGGACCTTTGAAAGATTTTAACATTTTTTCAGGAATCTTTACATCTTCCCAAAGCAAACCTTTAACTGAATTCATTCCATAAATATTTCCTCCAACCGATGATAAAATCTCAGGAAGATTTCCCAATTCAAAAAGTTCAATAGGATAAGCAATTCTGCATCTCAAATTTTTTTTATCTAAATAATAAACTTTTGGAGTAATTTTTTTTTGAGTTTCTTTATTTATAGTAGAAATATCTGTCCAAGTTCCAATAGAACTTTCTCCAGCAGTAATAGAACAAACTTCTCTAAATGAATATTTTTTTGCAGGAGTTATTTTAAATTGACAAACTAAATCAGTTTCTCTAGGTTTATATTTCAAATCAATAAAACTTTCATAATTTACTCTCGTCATTTTCTCTTTTTATCAAACTCTTTTTTATTTTTCAAATAATAAGCAAGCCAGATTAGTATTCCTAAAACAACTCCTAATATTACAAATCTTAGTAAATCATCCATAAAATTCCAATATCCTCCTGTTCCATATATCATAAATAAAATGCTTCCAGTCATGAGTCCACCCGAAATCATAGATATTTTAATAAGTAAAACTGAAACCGCAATTATTATCAAACCCAAAATTAAACTTATTAAAAATAAATTCTTGGTATAATTTTTATTTGCATTTTCAAAATCTTTATTACAGAAATCACAGACTAAATCTTTCTCACAACCTTTTTCATCATATTCATATCTTGGAATACCTTCATTAATGTAACATTCATTTCTTTTATTTTCTAATTCTATACTTGCAGTGCAATTATCCGGAATTTTTTCATAATAAGAATTATTACAAAAATCTTCATAAAAAGGTCCACCATAAATTAATTTTATTCCAAATACACAAAACATAAAGAATACAATTGCGATTACAATTCCTAACAATAAATTTTTTATTTCAATAGTCATTTCTTTTTTATTTCAACCCCTTCCTTTGTATCATTAATTAAATATCCAAGTTTATTAATTTTATCCCTTAACTCATCTGATGTTTTCCAATCTTTTTCTTCACGCGCTTTTTTTCTTTCTTCAATTATTTTTTTAATTTCCTCGGGAATTTTAGTTTTTTCTTTTTCTAATAATTTTAATTCAAAAACTTCATCTATTTTTTTTATTGTGTCAAATTTTCCAAGAGCTTTTTTATCTCTAACAAGCTTCCATAAAACTTGTAAAGCCTTAGGGGTATTCAAATCATCATTCATTGCTTCTTCAAAATCTTTCAAATATGTTTCATTAACTCCTTTACTTTTCATAATCCCATCGCAAATATTTTTTAATCTTTCATATCCTGTTTTTGCATTATCTAAAGTCTTTTTTGAAAAGTCAATTGGTTTTCTATATTGATTTGAAATTACAAAATATCTAATTACTTCTCCAGAATATTCTTTTAATAAATCCCGAATTGTTTTAAAATTTCCAAGAGATTTACTCATTTTTACTTTGTCCACATTAACCATTCCATTATGCATCCAATAATTCACAAACTTTTTTCCATATCCTGCTTCTGATTGTGCAATTTCATCTTCATGATGAGGGAAAATCAAATCTTGTCCTCCTCCATGAATATCTAAAGGTAAACCTAAAATTGCATGAGACATCGCAGAACATTCTATATGCCATCCTGGCCTTCCTTTTCCCCAAGGAGAATCCCACGAAGGTTCATCTTTTTTAGAAAATTTCCATAAAACAAAATCATTTTTATTTTTCTCTTTAATTCTTTTTCCAATCTTTAAATTTTCAATTTTTTGATGGCTTAATTTTCCATAATCTTTAAACTTAGAAATCTTAAAATAAACTCCATCTCCTTCGACAATATATGCATAACCTTTTTTTTCTAATTTTGAAATTAAATTAATCATCTCTTTGATGTATTTTGTTGCAAAAGGTTGAACATCTGGTTTTTCTACACCAATTTCTTTGTAATCTTGCATATGGGCATTATAATTTTTTTCAGTTAATTCTTTAATTGAAATTCCAAGTTCATTTGCTTTGTTAATTATTTTATCTTCAATATCTGTAACATTAGAAATAAATTTAACATCATAACCTAAAAATTTTAAATATCTTCTCAAAACATCAAAAGAAATTTGCTGTCTTGCATGACCAAGATGCGGAACATCATTAACAGTCGGACCACAAACATAGATTCCAACTTTATTTTTTTTAATTGGTTTAAAAATTTCTTTCTTCCTCGTTAAAGTATTATATAATTTCAAAGACATAAAAGAGTTAAGAAAAAGTAATTTTTAAATTTACTTTATTGTAACAAAAATTTCTCCTCCGGCATAAGGAGTTCCTTCTTTGTCTACATTAATATAATAAATTATTGTGCAGGGTGGTGCTGTTTCAGGAATTTCTAATTTTATTAATCTAGGAAGTTCTAATGCATTTCCTGCTCCCAATTGAAAACTACCTGAACCTCCAATTAAAAAGTTCTCTGCTTCTTCTTTACTCAATGAACCACATTTTGAAACATCGTCTGCAATAATCTCATAAGTAAACTGTGCAGGTTCTACATCTTTATTTAAAACAGAGAATGCAAATCCCTTTGGGTCATCACCTTTTTTTAGAGTAATATCCCTTGAAGTAGGATAAATAGCAAGGCTTTTTCCTTCATCACTAAAAAGCTTTTGGATTTCACTTGAGACTTCACTATCAATCGAATCAATTGCTCCTGTTGCACTAGAGAAAATTTTTTGTACTAAAAAAATACCTAAAACCAAAACACTCATAAGCAAAACAATTGTTACAATAGTTCCAACACTCATCTCCATTGCTGCTTTAGAATTTTTTGGAAAAAAGTTATACTGAAAAATTTTTGATTTTTTATTTAGAACCATTTTAATTTACTGGGAAATTTTGTAATTGATCTTGAACTAAAGGAAATATTACTTTAAGAACTATAATCCACCAGATAATACTTATTGAAAGTCCTATAATATTTAATATAAGACCAAGTTTACCTTTTTTTGTAGGATTCTTTTTTTGTTGGACAATACATAAACTAAATCCAACCATAGCAAGTAAAATTCCTAAAATTGGTGCAATCATAATACCAAATACTATACTAAGAATTCCTAAAATAAAACCTGCATTCCCCAACTTCTCACCATATTTTTTACTTTCTTTTTTCTCAGATTTTTTCTTGTTTCTCTCTCTTTTTTCTTTTACCATTTTCCTCTTAATAATTTAACTAATTATTTTGTTTTTATAAATGTTTTTGAAATTAATCAGGCATGACCCAAATTCAAAGGAAGGTTAAGCCGAGCGATTTCACGAGATATTATTGCGAAGTCAAATTAGGAAAATTCGAGTGAGGTCGGGAGTTAAGGAAACCTTGGTGTCCTCGCAAAATAATCACCCCTGAGGAGAAACTTAAAGGAAGGTTAAGCGAAGGAAACCTTGGTGTCCTCGCAATGGGGCCTCGGGGAGTCGAACCCCGCACACCATGATCTTCAGTCATGTGCTCTCCCGCTGAGCTAAGGCCCCATAATTGTAAAGAGAACTTAGCTCAGCCGAGAAGCATGTAGCTAAGGCCACTTCTTATAATTACAATAATTAATTTTGTACTTTTAAACTTTTAGAATTAACTCATCACCTTTTTCAAAACCATATTTTTCTGAAAGTCCAGAACTTATCTCAAGAACATATTTTGTTTTATTAAAATAGAAAATAGGACATTCCTCTTCACAAGGTTTTGCATTTTTTATAATCTGGGTTATTTCTTTCTTGTCATTTATTCCAATCATGTCTAATGAAAATCTCATGTCTTTCATCCAAAAATTTGAAGAAGATAGAGACTCAAAAATAAATAACATTCCTTTATTTTCATCTAGAAAATCTCTTCTACTTAATCCTTTGGACATTAACTCTGAAGTATCTGCAATTTCAACTTCAAAGCATTTTTTATTTTCAATACAAACTTCTTTTTTTTGAAGGGGTTTTATTTGAACTATTAAAAAAATTACTACCAAAATAAAAATTATTCCAAAAACAAAATATACTTTCTTTTTCATTTAACATAAAATAAATTCTAAGCTAAAAATGTTTGTAAGTTGGGAATAGGCCAGATTCTGTCTTTCGTTGTTTTTAATACAAACCGAAAGTGTTAACATTTCACTATGCAGCTAAAGCCTTGCACCAGTTGGGATGCTCGTTCCATCGTAACTTAATACGCTCGTCTCTATACCAGCAGGAAATAAATTTCCAGCGCTCCGGTTATTAACCCGTCGCGAGCCGTACCTCACAGCACCTGAGATTTCCTCAGCAACCTGTCATAATTATGGGTGTCCGGACCTTCCTCAGAACTTAGAAATCATATAACATTTCTTGATAATTTAATATCAAAGTCCCGAAATTAACTACCCAACTTACAAAATTAAATAGAAAAACATATTTTTAAGCCTTTTTCCCATTAAATTATTAAATCCTTTTTTCTTATTTTATCAATGGAAGAAGAGGTAAATCATTATCATTCTAAAAATATAACTGAAATTTTTCAGGAATTTAAAACATCAGAAAAAGGAATTTCTTTAGAAGAGTCAAAAAAAAGATTATCTCAATATGGTTTGAATGAATTTTCTAAAAAAAAGAAAACCCCAGAAATATTAATTTTCCTTAAACAATTTAATAGCCCTTTAATTTATATTTTATTTATAGCTATGATTATTTCTTTTGTTTTTAATCATTTGATAGATGGTTATGTTATTCTTGCAGTTGTTTTGGTTAATTCTATAATTGGATTTATTCAAGAGAGAAAAGCAGAAAGAGCAATTGATGCTTTGAAAAAATTAATTATTTCTTATGCAAAAGTTTATAGAAATGGAGAAATTGTAAAAGTTCCTTCAAAAGAACTCGTTCCAGGAGATATTATTTTTTTAGAAGAAGGAGATAAAGTTCCTGCTGATGCGCGTCTTTTAGAGTTAAAAAATTTTAAGGTTCAGGAATCTTCATTAACAGGAGAATCTTTTCCTGTAGAAAAAAATTTGAAAATTTTAGAAGAATCTACTACTTTGTCTGATAGAATTAATATGATTTTTATGAGCACGTTGGTTGTTTCTGGGCAAGCAAAAGCAGTTGTGGTGGCTACTGCAAATAAAACTGCTATTGGCCAAGTAGCAAAATCTATTCAGAAGATTGTTCAGCCAAAAATGCATTTTAACAAAAAAGTATCTCAACTTGCAATTCAAATGGCAATTTTTGCTTTTATTGGAGCTCTATTAACTTTTTTAATTGGTTTTTTTATTAGAGGATTAGAATTTTTTGAAATATTTTTATTTACAATTGCATCATTAGTTTCAGGAATTCCCGAAGGGTTGCCTGCTGTTTTAATTATTGTTTTGGCAGTAGGTGCAAGAAGAATGGCAAAAAGAAATGCAATTATTAGACATTTACCTGCTGTAGAAACTTTAGGAGTTGCAACAATTATAGCTACAGATAAAACAGGAACAATTACTAAAAATTCAATGACTGTGGAAAAGGTAATAATTGCTGATGAAGAATTTACTGTGACTGGAAATGGTTGGGAACCAATAGGAAGATTTTTTCATAATAAAACTTTGATTAATCCTTTAAAAATTCCTGCCCTTAAAAGATTTTTAACTATTTCTACAATTTGTAATAAAGGAAATCTTTTAAGGAAAGATGGAGATTATGAAATTATAGGAGATCCTACAGAAGTTTCTTTACTTGTTCTCGGAAAAAAAGCAGGTTTAGATAAAGACAGATTAGAAGAAAAAATTCTCGATGATCTTTCATTTAGTTCAGAATTAAAATTTAGAGCTAGTTTAGTAGAATCTTCTTCAGGAAAAAAACAAATTTATTCTGTAGGAGCATTTGAAACTATTTTAAAAAAATCTTTATATTTCTTTAAAGATGAAAAAATAAAACTTGATGAAAAAACAAGAAAATATTTTTTAAGTCAAGCAGAAAAATTAGCAAAGAAAGGTATGAGAGTATTAGCTTTAGGATATAGAGATATGCCAACTTATACCAAATCTGTTTCTAAAGAATTAGTAAATAATTTAGTTTTTTTAGGGTTGGTTGGCATGAAAGATCCCCCAAGGCCAGAAATAAAACAAGCAATTGAAAAAGCAAGAAATGCAGGAATTAGAATTATTATGAAAACAGGAGACCATAAAGAAACTGCTATTGCAATCGCAAAAGAAATTGGTTTAATTAAAGGAGAAGAGAGAGTATTTACTGAAAAAGAATTAGAAGAATTATCAGATGAAGAATTTAAAGAAGTTATAAAAAAGATTAATATTTTTGCAAGAGTAACTCCAAAAATGAAGATGAAAATTGTTAAGGGGTTGCAAGAACAAGGAGAAATTGTTGCCATGACTGGAGATGGAGTTAATGATGCTCCTGCTTTGAAAAGAGCAGATATTGGTATTGCAATGGGAATTATTGGGACAGATGTTGCAAGGGAATCAAGCGAAGTAGTTTTGGCAAATGATAATTTTGCATCAATAGTAAGTGCAATAGAAGAAGGGAGAATTGTTTTTCAAAATGTTAGGCAGACTAGTTTTTATTTAGTTACCACAAATGTTGCAGAAGATATAACAATTATTTCTTCTTTAGCCATGGGATTAGCACTTCCAATGATTCCTATTCAATTATTATATTTGAATATGGTTACTGACACATTTAATGGTGTTGCTCTTTCAATGGAACCTGGCCATCACGATGTTTTAAATCAACCTCCAAGAAATAAAAAAGAGAGAATTTTGAATAAAGAATTAATTCCTTTTTTAATCTTGATGGTAGGATTTATGGTATTGGGAACAATTCCTCTTTTTATGCATTTTCTTCCGCAAGGATTAAATAAAGCTAGAACAGTTGCATTTGTTTCAATGTCAATGTTCCAATTATTTAATGTTTTGAATATGCGTTCTTTGAAAAAATCTTTATTTAAAATTGGGGTTTTATCAAATAAATGGATAATTTTATCTTTGTTGATTTCATTTTTGGCTATGTTAGGAGTGATTTATCTTCCATGGATACAAGGAATATTTCAATTTATTCCATTAAAATTAGGAGAATTTGGGATTATTATCTTAATGGCTTCTTCAGTTTTTATTGCAGGAGAGCTATATAAATTGATAAAATATAGAAATAAAAAGACCTAAAACCTTTTAAAACATATTTTATTAAAATATTCATGATTATTAAAGTAGGAGTTAGCAAGTTTTTTCTTAATTAAATTTGTAAGGAGGATAAAATGAAGATATATGTAGGCAATTTACCTTTCAGTGTTGATGAAGAAGGATTAAAAAAACTTTTCTCAGAATTCAATCCAGAAGAAGTTACTTTAATCATTGACAAGTTTTCAGGAAGATCTAAGGGTTTTGGTTTTGTAACAATTGCAGATGATGAAGTTGCAAAAAAAGCACTCTCTGAAATGAATGAGAAAGAAATTGAAGGTAGAAAGCTAAAAGTTAATGAAGCAAGGCCAATGGAAGAAAGACCGCCAAGGCGAGATTTCGGTTCTAGAGGAAATTTCCAACAGAGAAGAAGATTCTAAGATTTAGAAATTAGTTTTTACATTCTCTTTTTTATTTTATTTATTCTTTTTATTTTAATAAATTTTCAGAGAGGTTATTTTTTTCTGTATATAAATATTTAAATAAGCTAAGAAAATTCCAATTCTATGCTCTTATATAATTTAATAGTAGAAAATAAAGAATTACTAAAGATTTTTTATGCTTTGGTGATTGCAATGATATGTGCATTTATAGTAATAAAAACAAATAGACTTTTCAAGATTAGTTCACATCAAGGAATTAGATATTTAAGAAATGCTTTCTTTTTTTATGGAATAGCTTTTATCATTAGATATTTTTTAGGAGTATTGTCTTTCCAAGGAGATTTAGGTCAAATTTACAATTTTTTAATACAAATCTTTTTTGAATCTTTTATTATTATGGCAGGATTTTTCTTACTTTATAGCCTTTTACAAAAGAAAATAGAATCTGAGGTAAATTTTAATTCTCTTTTTAATCAAAAGGTAATTCTTTTTTATGGAATTGCTTTTGTAATTGCTATTATAGATTTTTTATGGAAAACAAGTTATCTTATGTTTATCTCCCAGATTATGCTTTTTGCATATGCTTCAATTATTGGATTTATTAATTATAAGAAAAATGGAAGAAAACATAAATTTCTCAAATTTTATTTTATGGCAATGTTGCTAAGTTTTACTGCATGGATATTAAATGCTCTCGCAGCAGTATATTTCAATTGGGACAAGGGAATTATGATGAGCATCTATGGAATTAATATAATATTTTTCTTACTATTTTTGTATGGTATAGTAAAAGTAACAAGAGTTAAATAAAATGGCAAAAAAACGAGAAAGGCTGGATGTAATTAAAGATATTTTAAACGCAATAAAAGAAAAGCGTCAAATAAAACCAACTAGGTTATTATATTCTTCAAATCTCTCTCCTCAGATGTTTAAGAATTATCTCAATGAATTAATTTCAAAAGGATTTATTAATTTAGAAATAGATAAAGATGAGAAGAAAACTTTTTCTCTTACAAAAAAAGGTTTCAATTTTTTAAATGAATATAAGGTTATTGAAAACTTTATTGAAAATTTTGGGTTATAGAAAATATTAAAAATAAAATTTTCTTAATTCTTTTATGAAAAAGGTGAATTGGAAAGTTCTTATTATTAGCTTGGTAGTTGTTTACTCAGTTGCTTTAATTGGAGGTTTATTTACTTCTTCAAATGTGAATACAGATTGGTATGAATCAGTTAAAATTTCTATTACTCCGCCGAATTGGGTTTTTCCAATTGTCTGGAATATTTTATTTTTTTTAATTGCTCTCTCTTTATATTTTGCATGGATTAAATCAAACAAAAAACAAAAGAAAAAAATTGCAATTGTTTTTGGAATTAATTTTATATTAAACATTTTTTGGAGTATTTTGTTTTTCACAATGCAAAATCCTGTTGCATCTTTCTTTGAAATTTTATTTTTATTACTCTCTATAAAATTAATGATTATTGTAACTTGGAGAATAAATAAAATTTCATCTTATCTTTTGATTCCTTATTTGCTTTGGGTTGCTTTTGCAGGAGTTTTAAATTACTTGATTGCTTTTTCATAAGGTTTAAAATCTCTAAAGGATATAAATATAAAATAAAAGGAGGTGAAAAATGAAGAAAAATAAAGAAATTGCATTAATAGGGTTTTTTGCAGTGTCTCTTGTTGGAATTTATATTCTAGCTGCAGGATTAAATAATGCCAGTATTTTGGATTTCCTTAGTGTAATAAAAAGTTCAATCTTCTGGGGATTATTTCATGTTATGACTGGATTATATATACTAATAAGATTTGTAAAGAACTAAATAGTTTTTTATTTTTTTTATCTTTTTATTTTATGTTTGAGATAATTATTTCTATAATTGTTTTTTTAATTGGTTTAGTTATTGCTTATTGGATTGGTTATAAATTTGGAGCATTTAAAAGAAATAAATATTGGGAATCAGAATTACCTTTTCATAGAAAAGATGCGATAATGAAATCACGTGCAGTTTTAGGAGGACAATTTTCAGAACAGCTTGCACCTTATTTGCCAAATTTTGAATATCTTCCTACAGAATGCAGATTTGTTGGAAAGCCAATTGATTTTATTGTATTCAAAGGAATGGACGAGAAAAATATTTCTGAAGTAGTATTTGTAGAAGTAAAAAGTGGAAAAGCAAAGCTTTCTTCTTCTGAGAGAAAATTAAAAGAAGCAATAGATAAAAAGAAAGTAAAATGGGTTGAGTATAGAATTCCCGAAGAGATAACAAAAAAGAAAGATTTTGAAGAAGAAAGAGAATTTTTTAAGTAAAATATAAAAACAATTATTCTTTTATTCTTTCATGAAAGAAATGAGGAGAACTTGGTGGTTGGGTTTTTTAGGTTTTATAGGATTTTTAGGAATTCCTGAATTATTTTCTCAAGATTGGTTAGGTGCTCTTTGGATTTCATGGTTTGTTTGGTTTATTTATTTTATACCTTCAAGTATATTCAATAAAAAATCTAAATAAAAACTTTAGAAATAAATTCTCCAACAAAATGGGTTGCAATTATCACAATTATTGCAATTGTCAAATGTTCTACAATTATCTTGAATGGTTTTTTCTTATTCATTTTTGCAATATAAAAACTAAAACTTGTCAATAAAAGAATTCCCCAAATAATACTTACTATTATTGCAGTATTTAATTCTAAGAATAAAATTGGAATTACAAAACTTAAGGCAAAAATTAATTTAAATAAAAATGTAGAAAAAGTACTTTCCCAAATTTCTTTGTCTTTTTTATTTGTTGCTTCTTCAGAAATATGAATTCCAAAAGCATCTGATAGTGCATCTGCAATAGCAATAATCAAAACACCTCCAATAATTACTTTTTTAGAATGTGTTCCAGAATTTAATCCAACAATTAAACCCAATGTTGTAATTATCCCCGAGGTTAGACCAAATCCAAAACCCTTTTTTATTGAAAGTTTCATAATTAAATTAAATTACATATATTTAAAAATTTTGAGCAATATGATAATTTATGAAACAAAAACCAAATTTGATCAATCATGAGCACAAACTTAAAGGGATGGTTAAGCGAAGGAAACTGATAAGGTCTCCTCGCGTTGTAATATTTTCTCTTCTTGCTTTAGGATTTTTAGTATTAACTTTTTTAGTTGATTGGCTTTTTATAATTGGAGCTGTTGTTTTTATGTTTCTGAATCAAAAAGAATTAATGAATAAAAAATAATCTAGAATAATTAATAAACTATTTTTTCTTTAGTATTTTATGGTTACAAGACATCAATTGCGTGCAGTGAAGAAATTAAAAAATCAGAAAAAACAGAGAGGCAAATATCCGTCTTTGTTAGCAAAAGTGATTGAAACTTCAGATATTATTTTAGAAATTCTTGACGCACGATTTCCTTTAGAAATGCAAAATAAAGAACTTAGTGAATTGATTAAAAGTAAAGGTAAAAAAATAATTTATGTTTTGAATAAATCAGATCTTACAAAAAATAGGGATAAAAAATTATCTCCTCAAGTTTTTGTGTCTTGTAAAACTCATGAAGGAGTTAAACAATTGAGAAATAAAATTAAGGCAGAGGCTTCAAAAATAAAAAAGATTTCAAAATATGATCGTATTCAAGTTGGAGTTATTGGTTATCCTAATGTTGGGAAAAGTTCTTTGATTAATCTTTTAATTGGAAGAGGTTCAGCAAAAGTAGGCTCAGAAGCAGGGTTCACAAAAGCAATTCAAAAATTAAGGCTTACTGAGGATATTCTCTTGTTAGATTCTCCAGGAGTTATTCCTGCAAAAGAATATTCTATGACAAATGAAGAAAAAATTGCAGAGCAAGTAAAAGTTGGAGGAAGATCCTATAATCAAGTTAGAAGTCCTGAAATTGCATTGAATGAGATTGTAAAAAAATACAAAAAAGCATTAGAGCGTTTTTATAAAATAAAAATAGAAGATGCAGAAGATTTAATAGAAAAATTAGGAAGAAAAAAAGGTTTTCTAAGAAAAGGAGGAGAAGTTAATTCTGATAGATCAGCAAGAGCAGTTTTGAAAGAGTGGCAGTTAGGAAAAATTAAGATTTAGTGTTATCTTTTCAAAAAGATTATAAAGGAGTTTTACATTAATGATAAATGAGAAAAGAAGTGGCGGTTTTATTTTTATTAGGAATTTTTTTAGTTCTTCCGATAATTTCTGCCCAAGAGCAAGTTCAAACTTATTCTGGTTTTGATAGATTTATTGATAATATAAAAATGTTTTTTTCTTCAGGTAATAATAAAGTTCAATTAGCTTTGGAAATTAGAGAGAAAGAAGTGGTTTCAGCAATAGCAAATCTCGCAGACAATAAAGTGGATTCTGCAAATAAAAATCTTGATAATGCATTAAATAAATTATTAATTATTCAAGAAAAAGTTTCTTTGGATTCTGCTGATGATGTTGGAGAGAGTGTTCAAGAAGTTGTAGAAATTATTGAAAAGAAAAATTTAACAGAAACATTAGATAGGTATGTTCTCGAAGAAGAAAAAACTCAATTAGTTGCAGAGCTAGTAGTCAAAATAAATGGAACAGAAGGACAGACATTAACAAGAGAAGTTGTTCAAAGTGAAAATGAAAATAGAAATATGGTTAGAGTAACTATTCAAAATGAAAATGGAGAGATAGAAGAAATTGAAGTTGAAGGAGGTATTCAAAATAATACTGCTGTTTGGGAAATTGTAAAAGGAATTAATGATATTGATAAAGGAATTAATCAAATTGTTGTTGAGCATACTTATGCTGAAGGAACTACTGCAAGCGGCGGAGAATCAAAGTGGGTTATTGAAGGAGGAGAGCAATCTGTTAAAACAGACGAAGGAGAAAATAAAGTTGATTCATCTTCTGGTGCAGAAGGAAATGGAGGCTATGCTGAAGGAACAGTAGCAGGAGGAGATTCTCCAGGAGATTCAATTGATGATACTTATGATGATGATTTAGTTAATAATGGAGATTGCGGAGAAGGAGTTGTATGCGGAGGAGAGGATGATGTCATTGAAGGAGGAGAAGGAACTGAAGGAACAAATGATGTTGCCCCTGCTGTAGATTCAAATGAAGGAGATAGTTCTGAGCCAGTATCAGATGGCAGCACAGAATAATTAGGAGGAAAATTGAAAAAAATTTTAATTGTAGGAATTTTTATTGGAGCTTTGATTATTTTAGGCGTTACTATTTTTCTCATTAAAAATAATTTCAATGAATCTCAAGAAAATATTGGGAGTGACGAGGGAGAATTTGAATTTGTTTCTGAGCTGGAAAAAAGTTTACCAAATACTATTCAAAATGAAATATGTAAAAAACTTCCTTTAACAGAAGAATTAAGTCCAGGAGATAGATATAGATGTTTAGCTATTGTAAATAATAATCCTGAATTTTGCGAATTGATTGAAGCAGATAATGAAGAAGATATAGATGCACAAAATGAAAAAAATGTATGTTTGGCTCAGGCAAAACAAGATGTTTCTTATTGTAAGAATGTAACAAGTGATTTAGGTAAAAGGACATGCTATTTTGGACTTTCTTTGATTAGTGCAGATATTAATATCTGTGATGGTGTTAATTGGGATACAAATCTAAGACAGCTATGTTATTTTTCTTTTGTAAATACTCTTTATTGGGAAGGAAAATCAAATCAAATAAATTTAGCTCATTGCAATAAACTTGAAGAACCAGATAGAAGCACTTGTCTTGCATATAAAGATGGAGATGTTTCTCTTTGTAAAGATAATGTTCATTGCTTGACATTTTTTGAACAGCCGATGTCTTTTTGCACAGAAGAAGGAAGTGTCCTTGAAGATTGTATTAGAGATAGAGCAATGGTAAATAAAGATATTTCAATATGTGAAAATCTTACAGAAGATAAAAGAGATGATTGCATTGGTGATTTTGCAGGGCATATTACTCAGAATATTTCAACTTGCGATATGATTAACAGCATTTCTTTAAAAAACACTTGCTATCAAAATGTGGCAATACAATCTAATTGGTTTAAAGGATAGAAAATCTTAAAAAGAAATTTTTCTATAATTTTTTATGAAAAAAATTGTAATCGGTATGGCGATAGTTTTTTCGATTGCGGTTTTAATTTTCATTGGAGTTAAAATGACAGGAAATACAATTGCAAATACAAATGTAAAATTAGAAACAAATTATGGAGATATAGTTATTCATTTATATTCTGATATGCCAATAACAGCAGGAAATTTCAAGAAACTTGTTGAAGATGGTTTTTACGACAAAGTTATTTTTCACAGAATTATTGATAGCTTTATGATTCAGGGAGGAGACCCAACAGGAACAGGAATGGGTGGACCAGGATATGAAATTGAAGACGAATTCACTCATGCAGGAGGAAACAAAAATGACAGAGGAACAATTTCAATGGCTAATTCAGGACCAAACACAGGTGGCTCACAATTCTTCATAAATTTAGTTGATAATAATTTTCTTGATACAAAACATCCTGCGTTCGGAAAAGTAATTGAAGGGATGGACGTCGTAGATAAAATTGCAAAAGTTCAAACAAATGCACAAGATAAACCTCTTGAAGATGTTGTGATTGTGAAGGCTAGTGTTCTTTGAATAGAAAAAGTTTTATAGAGTTAATTGGTTAATAATCTATGACAACATACTCACATTCACGTGTAACTACTTTTGAAAATTGTCCTTACCAATATAAATTAAGATATATTGAAAAAAAGAAACCAGAAATTTCAAATACAATTGAAGCATTTATGGGAAGCATGGTTCATGAAACACTTGAGCATTTGTATAAATTAAAGAAATTCAAAAAGAGAATTGCATTAAATAGCTTGATTAAATTTTATAGAGATTTATGGAAGAAAAATTATTCTGAAGATATTTTAATTGCTAAAGCTGAAGCTGAAGGTTTGACTTCTGAAAATTATAGAAAAATGGGCGAAGAGATGATTAAGAATTATTTTGAAAGAATGAAGCCGTTCGAAGAGATGACAATTCTAGGTTTAGAAACTCAAGATAGAATGACTTTGCCTGACGGAAATCAGTGGCATGTTAGAATTGATAAATTAGGTTGTGACGCAGAAGGAAATTATTTTGTTTGTGATTATAAAACAAATGCAAGAATGAAAGATCAAGAAGAAGCTGATTCAGATAGACAACTTGCGATGTATTCGATTTGGGTAAAAGATAAATTCAAAGATTGTAAATCTGTAAAATTAATTTGGCACATGTTGGCTTTTAACAAAGATGCAATTTCAGAAAGAACAGAGGAACAATTAGAAAAATTACAAAACGAATTAGTTGAGAAGATTAAAGAAATTGAAAATGCAAAAGAGTTTCCGACAAATGTAACCGCCTTATGTAATTATTGTGGATTTAAATCAATTTGTCCGAGTTTTAAACATCAAGCAGAATTAGAAAAAATTGAAAGCGTTGAAGAATTTAAAGAAGATGAAGGAGTGAAATTAGTTGATGAATTTTCTGAAATAAAATTAAAGAAAAAAGAAATTGAAGATTTAGAAGAGGAGTTTAAAGAAAAATTAGTTCAGTATGCAAAGCAGTTTGGAATTGATGTAGTTTATGGTTCTAATATGAAATGTTCTGTTAAAGATTTGAAAAAAGTTGTTTTGCCCGAAGATAAAGAAGAGTTGATTGATTTGTTAAAAGAAAAAGGTTTATGGGAAGAATTTGCAATGCTGAATTATTCAAGATTTAACAGCTTCGGAAGAAAAGGCGAATTAGATAAAGATGTTATGAAAGAAATTGGAATCGGAGAAGATATTAGAATAAGTTTGAGCAAGAGAAAGGATGTAGGGGAAGATTAACTCTTCAACTCCTCTAAAATCTCTTTAATATCTTCCAGTGCAGAACCAAGTTCTTCTGATAATTCTGTTGCAATTATATCTGGATCAGGCAAATTATCCAAATCATCTAAACTTTCATCTTTAAGCCAGAAAATATCCAAGTTAGTTTTATCTCTCTTTAAAATTTCGTCATAAGTGAAACATTTGAATCTTTCATTTTCTTTTCTTTGATGCCTGTTTTCAATATTATAACACTTCACAAAGTCATCTAAATCACTTTCTTTTAATGGATTTTCTTTTAGTGTAAAATGTTTGTTTGTTCTTAAATCATAAATCCAAATTTTTGAGGTTTGTATTTCTTGAGACGCTGCTTTTTTATCAAAAAATAATACATTCGCTTTAACCCCCTGTGCATAAAAAATTCCCGTCGGTAATCTTAGAATTGTATGCAAGTCGCAAGTTTCCATTAATTTTTTTCTTATAATTTCTCCTGCTCCTCCTTCAAACAAAACATTGTCTGGTAAAACAATCGCAACTCTTCCTGTATTTTTTACAATTGACTTAATGTGTTGTAAAAAGTTTAATTGTTTGTTGCTTGTCTCAACCCAGAAATCGTCTCTTATAATTGGTTTTGATTGTTTTGAACTTTCTCCTTCTTCCGTCACAATTGTCTCTGAAGATTTTTTTCCAAAAGGAGGATTTGTTAGAACTAAATCATAAATTGCTCCTGGGTTTTTCTTTAATGAATCTTCTAAACTAATCGGAGAATCTTCTCCGTTGACTCCGTGCAAATATAAATTCATAACGCAAAGTCTTGCAACCATTGGAACAATATCGTTTCCAGAAAAAGTATCATGTTTTAATTCTAAATTTTGGTCTCTGTCAAGTTTGTAATTATCTCTTAAATAATTGTAAGCTGAAAGTAAAAATCCTCCTGTTCCACAAGCAGGGTCGTGGATTTTCATTCCGGGTTCTGGTTTCATAACTTTTACAATTGCATCAATCAAAGGTCTTGGTGTAAAATATTGGCCTGCTCCGCCCTTGACATCCGCAGCATTTTTTTCCAAAAGTCCTTCGTAAGCATCTCCTTTAACATCTGCTTCTAAATTTAGCCAGTTTTCTTTATCAATTAAATCTACAATTAATCGTCGGAGTTTTGCAGGATCCTGAATTTTATTTTGAGCTTTTCTAAATATAACTCCGATAATTTCTGTTTCTTTTCCTAACTCGTTTAGTAACTCAATATAATGTGCTTCAAGTTCAGAACCTTCTTTGCTTAGTAAAGATTCCCAATTATACTTTTTTGGAATGTCTGATTCTTTGTTGTAAGGCGGTTTAGTTCTTTCATCATCCATTTTAAGAAATAAAAGATAAGTTAATTGTTCAACATAATCTCCATAGGATAATCCGTCGTCTCTTAGAATATTACAATAATTCCATAGTTTGTTTACAAGTTGTTTTGGTTCTGTCATTTTTTATCTCCTAAAACGTAATATGCTCCTCTAAATGCTCCAATTTTTTTAAGATAACCAAATTTTAACATTTCACTAATGTCTGTTCTAGCTGTTCCAAAAGAAGTTTTATTCAATCCCATATATGTTTTGGTTTTTATTGATTTATTTTTTTTCAGAAATCCTATTGCTTTTATTTGTCGTTCATTTAAATCTCTTATCTCTTGAATTGGTTTTAAGTCACTTTTTTTATTTCTAAACACTATTCTAAAAAAATGTTCATATATTCCAAATTCTGGATCAGATAAACTTTTTTCCCTCATGCCGTTAATCATTCTTGGAACACCAGAACCAATTCCTTCTACAAATCCATAATCTCTTAGGATTCTGTATGTAAGGGGATTTCTTTGAACAGATAATGTTCCAAATAATTCTCTTGGTAATCCTTTTGGCAATGAACCGGGATTGGTTATTTCAATTCTATCTGAAAAAATATATATTTGAATTGCATCTTTGCTAAAATAATCTCTATGCACAACGGCATTAACAATCGCTTCTCTTATAGCTTCTAAGGGATAAGGGTATTCTTCTTCTCTTTTTGCTTCAGGTTTTATTTTAATGCTTCTTGATAAATTATTCTTTACAAAAGAGATTGCTCTTTCAATTGACTCAACTAAATCGGATTGAATTAATTCGTGTGAAACTATTTTTACGGGTTCAGTTCCATCAAATCTAACTACTTTAATTTCTATCTGGGGGTTAAAGAAAAGTGGATTTTTTGCAAAAAATAATAATGCTGAGTTTTTTATTTTAAGTATCCCGTTTTTTCTTGCTAGATTCATATTTAATAAAAATTCTTCTGTTGAATGAGATTTAAAAAAATCAGTTTGTTTACGAATAGATAAATATTCTTTTATCTTGCTAACTTCCAAATCACTAATTGTCGCATTGCTTATTGATTCATCAAAGCACAATATTTGTTTGCCTCTTAGAAAATCAACTATCTGATTTCCATCAATTCTTTTTAAGGTGCTTCCAATTCTTACCCAGATTACTCCTTGAAAACTATGGAAAGTGTTATCAATTGCTTGTTGAATTATTATTGCAATAACTTCTTTGTTTTCAATTTTATGTATTTCTACTGAAGGGAAAATAGGTGAAGAAACTGCTTGAGCAGAAGAAGAAATTTTTTGCTGAATTTCATCTAAATTTCCTTTTATTCCAGCTACTTCTTTATTTTTACTGATTCCTATTAAAATCACCCCCCCATAAGTGTTTGCAAGCGCGCACATTAATTTTGAAAAATCTTGAGAACTATGGAAAGACTCTTTAAATTCCACTTCTTGAGATTCTCCAGATTCAATTATTTGTAATATTTGTTTGTTATCCATTTTTACTATTGAATACTATTGATACTAACTGATAGTAAATTGATAGTATTTATAAAGTTTATTCTTTAAGGTGACTACTCTTAGTTATTCTGTAATCATTCTATTTTCTTCCTCTTCCCCAACCAACCTCCCTTCAAACGCACTTTTCAAAATACTTTTTTTTAATTTTTCAGATTTAGCAAGGGAATTATTTACAGCTTCTTCAACTTTGTCAATGACTGAGAATTTTGATTCAATGGAAGAGACGATTTTTTGTTGAGTTGGGAGGGAGGATGGGAAGGCGATAGGAAAATTTTCAATAAATTTCATAGGAACTCTTAATTGTCCTGCTGTACCGGTCATGTTTCTTTTTGCTTCGCCTTTGAATTTGTTTTGTTGCAAAAAATAAAATAAGAAAGGAGTTATCACCTCTTTTTCAAATCTAAATACATGATATTCGGTTGAGCCAAATCCAATTCCATTTTTTAATTCTTTAGCAATTGCCATTTTTCCATTTTCAAAACAAGGAGTTATTTTAGCTAATATCACATCATTTTCTTTAAAGTAAGTATAACCTTTTCTAACCTGAAATAATTTTTTAGTTTCTTGATTAATAATTTTCTTTGATTTTTCAGATACAAACTTCATTGGAATAAATGAAATATCTAAATCATCTGATAAATCTTTTATCTCGCTTTTTTGCGGATTAGTAATAAAAACATCACCTATATTTTTTTCATCCCAATCTTCCCCCTTTTCAAACGCCTTTTTCAAAACAGCTTTTCTGTAAAGCCCAATTTTCTTTTTTGCGGATTTTAAATTTTTTATTGCGTTGTCTATTTTTGAGAAGTTTGATTCTATTGCGGAGACGATGAGGGATTGTGTTCCTGGGGAAGGTTTTCTTATTTCAAGTTCCAACATTTTCAAAGGTTTAAGATGCGGAATTCCTGTCCCTTTCATATCTTTATTAAATTCCTGAAACTTTGATTTTAAAAAATAACTCAAATAATCTTTATTCAAATCATTAACATTAATTCTTATTCTCAAAATTGTTGAGCCAACTGCTCCTTTAACTCCTGTTCCAACAAGCCCAGAATTTGCTCCGTCAGCGACGATTAAAATATCTTCTGGAATTGCTTCTGTATAATTCTTATCTTCTGTAAAAAATTCTGGCTCTGCTCCTCGCAAAGTGTCAATTAATAAATATGGAACAGAATTTTTTGTTTTCATCGAAGACGAATTAACCTTTTTGCCTTTACGTAAATCACAAAGTTCTGAGATTTTTTTGAATTCGGTTTTAGTTGTTTGGATTTTCATTTTATAATAAGTTCAAGTATAATCAGAGTGCATTCCATATATACACTAAAATTTGAATAGTCTCATTTATCTTATATTGTTCCAAATCTTCTTTTTTATCTAAATAGTTGTGCAGATTATGAGTTAACGGATTAACATCATTTCTTATCTTTTCTAAAGAAGGTAATATCGTAGAAATATACCTATTAATATTTGGCTTAAATTTATTTTTATTCTGTTTTAATGAATTAATTAGCTGACTTAAGCTTTTTGGTTGGTTTACTCCTTCTTTCTTTTCCCACCATAAATTCTCCTCGTCTTTAAATTGTTTTTCTAATATATTATAAATTAAGTTTTCAATAATTTTTCTACACATGAAAAAGGTAGCATTTGGAAAACCCTGCTCATAACATCCATTTATTTCTTCTTCTAATGCAAGATAAAAATTTTGAGGGTATTCCCCTTTAATTTCAATAAAAGGTCCTTTTTCAGGCAAACTAAATGATTTAGAGGAGGATATCTCTTTTGGAATTTTTTTTATTACCTTTTCTTTTATTTTATTTTTAGTTTTTTTTGCTTTAACTTTAAACGATTCTCTTTGACTTCTTAATTTAACAAATATTTCCGAAATTGTTTCTTGGACAAAATATCTTAAATCTTCAAACTCTTGATTGAAGATTACTCCTTCTCTTGTGGTAGTATCAACAATTTTTGGATTTTTCGATTTGCTTATATGAACCATTCCAAAAATGTTATGGTTCCTTGGAAACATTGTGTTATCTGATGCCGCAATTTCTAAGCCTATCCAATCATTTTCAGGATCTCCGTAAGGTTTAACTCTGAAATTATCTCGATATAATTTAATCCCCTTATAATCATTCAAAATAGATTTTATCTCGGACATTTCCCCAGTGCTTACTTCTTTATTGAAGTAAGCTTGATAATATTTTTTATCCCTATAATAAAAATATAATTCAAAGTAAGCATCTCCACAAGAAAGTTTCCTAGGTAGCTTTACTATCCCTGTTTTTTTATTTTTCTCATTTATTGTAGAAAATTCATATCTAAGAATATTTCCTTTCACCAATCTTACTTTTAGAAAATACGCACAATTTTTTAAGAAACTCCTTCTTATCTTTTTAAAATCTTTTATCTCTTTGTGAAATTTAGGAATTACATTCCAATCCTTAATTTGTTTATTTGGAGGATTCAATAGATAGATATCTTTTAATAAACTTGTTTGAGTATTAATATCATTCCAATCATTCTTTAAATTAAATATTTCTAAAATTGTTCCCTG
>Ga0172381_10001507_pt1 | contig 27137 bp, 36 predicted proteins | sample Leawel6488metaG_FD_119754 | JGI IMG/M metagenome (GOLD analysis project Ga0172381, IMG submission 119754) | Leachate microbial communities from a municipal landfill in Southern Ontario, Canada - Leachate well 64-88 metaG | ecosystem: Engineered > Solid waste > Landfill > Unclassified | place... | reverse complement strand
TCAAAATTTTCGGAGGGCACCTTCATCTGGGGGCACCTTCGGCGCCCCCATATCCCCCCCCCCCGCGGGCCTTCCGCCCCCCCCCCCCCCCCGAAAAATGGTGGTGATGACGAGCTGCTCTGCGGCGAGTGCGAGTCACCGCTGTCCGTCGTACGCGACGGGAAACGGATTCTGATCGCGCCGTGTGCCGACTGTGCCGATGCCGCCTTCGTGGACGGCTACCAGGCGGCAATGGACGATGGCAGACAGGAGGAGTGATGCCGATGTGCCACAAGAAGTGCTTTGACAAAATCGGTGCCTTGGAAGCCATGTACGCGGCCCGGGCAAGCAAGAATCCGAAGCGCCGGGAATGCCGGATCTACCATTGTTCCCAGTGCAATGCCTTCCACTTGACGAGCCAGCGGCGCGACGTCGCGGCCGGCCAGGTTCCGGGCGCCTCGTTGCATCTGGCGGTGACCGTCGGCGCCCGCCTGGCGGCGGTCTCAACGAACAAGGCACGCTGAGGGCCGGCATGGAGAACGATGACCAGGAGATCCGCCTCCCTTGCCCGCGATGCGGCAAACGACTGGCGGACATCAAGGGCCATACATGCGGCGGCATCGCAGGCGACGCCTCGATTCAGATGATGTGCCCCGGATCTTGTGGTCCCGTGTGGGTCTCGATACTAGATATAGAAAAAATCCTTGCAAAAGATCATGGCGTGCGGTATGAGCGAATCTCGAAAGGTCGAATCGTTACGATCAAACGGGGCAAGATGAAATAGCACGAAAGCAAAATCCGACAATTTGAACACCGAGAGCCCCTGAGAGGGCCAGCGGGGCGGAAATCCCGCCGGTGTGAAACTTGAGAGCTCCTGAGAGGGCCGACCGTCACAGACGGTTGGCCCTTTTTTGTTTTCTGGAGGCCGGATGACAAGAGAGAAGCTCCAGCAACTGCTCAACGCCACTTTCGGCCACCTCACCGATGCCCAGCTCATGGCCGCCGACGTCTGGGCTGAAGCCCGGGGCGAGACGCGGGAGGGGAAGATCGCCGTCGCCTCCGTGATCATGGAACGCGTCGAGCACCGCGACTGGGACGGGCAGACCGTCAATGAAGTCATCCTCTGCCCCTGGCAGTTCTCCTCGTTCCTGCCCACGGACCCTAATTTCCGCCTCCTCCAGGAGATGGCAGCGGACTTCACCCTCGCCGTCGCCAAGTCGCCATCGCTGCAAACCTGCCTCGGCATCGCCGAGGGGATCCTCGCCGGCGCCATCCCGCGGGATCCCATCATCGCCGCCAACAACTGCACGCAGTATGTGACGATCGCCTGGCGGACCATGATGGACGGCAAGGCAGACCAGTTGTGGGCCCAGTTCCGGACGGCAGAGTTTGCCGTGCTCAACAAGAAGCGCTGGTGGACGAGGATGCGCCGCGTGGCCACCATCGGACACCACGAATTCTACGCCTGAATTTTCCGCGCAAGCGCTTTGCCTGGGCCGGGCGCGGATCCGGCCCAGGACTCCCCCGGAAAAGGAGCAAACGCCATGAAAAAGCACCGCACCGTCGTCAGCATCCCCATGATCGTCGGACTCGTCTTTTCGCTGCTCGTCATCACCGGCTGCCTCGAAGTGAGCCCGGAGGCTGAAACCGTCATGATCAAGTCGGCGGCCCGCATGGCGGGCTACAAGTTCGCCAAGCAGAGCCCCGAGCTTGCCGCCATCGTCGTGCCCCAGGCACAGACGCTGCTCGCAGCATCCAACGGGGCCGACGGCGAGCAGTTCGTCAATACGCTCTTCCCGGCCGCAGTGAACCTGCTGCTCTCGAAGCTGGACGATCCCCTCCTGGCGGCAACGGTGCGCGACGCGGCGTCCCTCGTCAAGATCGATGCGGCGGTGCCGATCAAGCAGGAGCAGATGCGGGCGTGCATTCAGGGATTCCTCGAGGGAGTCGCGATGCAGGCGCCGCAGAAGGGGTGACGTTGTGACCCTCGATTCCTGCCCACTCCCCCCGGGGCCCGGTTTCTACGCTGGATTCCTTCCTGAGTTCTTCAGCGAGCTCGACGTCCGCTGCCTGGATGACGGCAGCTGGCGCCTCGATTCGCCGCTGCGTTACGGATCCGCCCTGCTCGGCTGCTTCATCGAGGTCCCCGCGGGATTCGAAACCGACTTCGCGAGCGTGCCGCGCGTGCCGATCGCGTACTGGTGCTGGGGCGATCGGGCTCACCGCGAGGCGGTAATTCACGATTACCTCTACCGGATCGACTCCGTGCCCGTCGTTACGCGCGGCGAGGCCGACGCCGTCTTCATGGAGGCCATGCGCTGCCGCGGCAAGTCGGCCGCCGTGCGCTGGCCGATGTACCTGGGCGTCCGCGCCGGGGGCTGGACGGCGTACCACAAGCGGCGCGTCTCGGGCTGATGGACGACATCGACGCCGCCAACGAGCTGGCGGAGCAGGATCGTCAAGGAGCGCTGGCGGAGCATTTCCGCCGGCGCAGAACCAGTATCGCGCTTGGAGCAGCCGACGTCCGGCACACACCCGGCAACGGGGCGGGACCGGGCGAAGGGGGGAAGGCCGAGGCGAGGCACTGCAGCGACTGTGGACACGCGATCCCGGCGCAGCGCCTCGCTGCCCAACCGTACGCCACGCGCTGCATCGGCTGCCAGACGAAGCACGAGCGGGAGCGCTGATGGGAGAACACTGGGACCTGTTTCTGTGGCTGGCCGGCCTGGTTACGCTCTTCGCCGGCTTTATCCTGGGCGTCACGCGCTACATGCTGAAGGGCACCGAAGCGGCGGTCGGCAAGCGCTGCGACGAGATTGGCGAGGGCCTGCAGAAGGTGCGGCGCCTCGAGCAGGAGATGGCGGTCGTGAAAGCCTCCCTGCCGGACTACGGAGAGACCGCCCGGGGGATGCAGCAGCTCGAGCGGGAGCTGATGGCGCTGAAAGCGGACCTGCCGCTCAGTTACGTGCGCCGGGAGGATTTCATCCGGCACGAGGTGGTGATCAACACGAAACTCGATCGCCTGCGGGATCTCATCGAAGACATCAAGAAGGAGATGCGCAATGACGGCACAAATCGACGTTGAGCAGGCGCGCCGGGAAGAGCTCCGTTGGCTGCTGCTGCTCGGGCTCAACAGCGCCCAGCCGATGGGCACCTCCGAAGTCGTCCTCTCCCGTGCCGTCGAGCCGATGATCCCGGACGTGACGCAGGATGAGATCCGCCGGGCCCTCGACTACCTGGCGCAGCGGGAGCTGGTCGCGGTCAGCAACACGGACAAGCCGGCCTGGTTCGCCAAGATCAACCGCCACGGCATCGACGTCGTCGAATACACCGTCGAGTGCCTCCCCGGCATCGCCCGGCCGAAGAAGTGGTGAGGGGAATGCCCCAGCGCAGCAAGATCCTGCAGCTTCCCGCGGAGATCAAGGCCGAGCTCGACCGCAAGCTCGTGGCCGGGAACTTCTCCGACTACGACCAGCTGACGGAGTGGCTGAACGGCCGGCTGGAAGACACGGGCATGGAAATCAGCTTCTCGCGCTCCGGCCTGCATCGTTACGGCCAGGGATTCGCGGAGCGGCTCGCGGCCATCAAGATAGCAAGCGAGCAGGCGCGGGCGATCAGCGAGGTCGTCGGTGACGACGCCGGACACATGAGCGACGCCTTGCTCAGCCTCGTGCAGGAGAAGGCCTTCGATGTTCTGGTCAACCTGCAGACGTCCGATTCCGAGGAGTTTGCCAAGGTCTTTCCCAAACTCGGGCTCATGGTGGCAAGGATCAGCCGGGCGGCCGTCGGGCAGAAGAAGTGGATGGCCGAGGTTCGCAAGAAGGCGGACGCGGCGGTGGAGAAGATCGAGGAGCGGCTGACGGAGCGCAAGCTCGACCCGGCGACGCTCAAGGCCGTCCGGGAAGAGATCTACGGGATATTCTGATGCCGGCGATCACCCTGTACAACTATCAGCGCCGCTGGATGGCGAACAAGAACCGCTTCAAGGTCGGCATGTTCGCGCGCCAGACGGGCAAGACCTTCACGACGACGCTGGAGATCGTCGACGAGGTCCTGCTGCAGGAGACCCAGGGCCGCAAGGCCCGCTGGGTGATTCTGTCTCGAGGGGAACGCCAGGCGAAGGAGGCGATGGAGGAAGGCATCCGCCGGCACTGCCAGGCGTACGGCGCCGCCATCCAGTGCTTCGACACGGAGTACGTGGGGGAGATCCGCCACAAGGCCCTCGAAGCCACCTTCCCCGGCGGATCGCGCATCACGGCCCTGCCGGCGAATCCCGACACGGCGCGCGGCTTCTCGGCAGACGTCTTCCTCGACGAGTTCGCCTTTCATCAGGACTCGCGCCGGATCTGGCAGGCCCTCTTTCCCGTCGTCTCCGCGGGGCACCGCCTCATCGTCGTCTCCACGCCCAACGGGAAGGGCAACAAGTTCTATGACCTGGTCACGGACAAGGCGCTCGAGGACGTCTGGTACCGCCAGATCACGGACATCTACGAGGCCGTCGCTGACGGGCTGCCCCGCGATATCGAGGCCTTGCGCGCGGCCATTGGTGATGACGACGCCTGGGCGCAGGAGTTCGAGCTCAAATGGCTCGACGAGGCCTCCGCCTGGCTGGATTTCGCCCTCATCAACAGCGTGGAGCACGAGGAGGCGGGCGATCCGGGCCGCTACACCGGCGGGCCCTGCTTTATCGGCAACGACATCGCCGCCCGCAACGACCTGTGGGTCGGCTGGGTGTGGGAGAAGATCGGCGACGTGCTCTGGACGCGGGAGATACGGCCGCTGAAGCGCAAAAAGTTCGCCGAGCACGACGCGAACATGGACGAGCTGTTCGAGACGTACCGCGTGGCGCGCCTGGACATGGACCAGACGGGCATGGGCGAGAAGCCCGTCGAGGACGCCAAACGCCGCTACGGCGAGCACCGCGTCGAGGGCGTGCTCTTCACGGGGCCGAACAAGCTGCTGCTCGCCACCGCCGGCAAGCAGGCCTTCGAGGACCGCAAGGTCCGGATCCCGATGGGCGACCAGGAGCTGAAGAACGACCTGCACAAGCTCAAGAAGGTGCAGACGCCCACCGGGGCCGTGCGCTTCGATGCGGAGTCCGACAGCGCCGGCCACGCCGACCGCACCTGGGCGGCCTTCCTCGGGATCTACGCGGCCGCCACGCCTGTCGGGGGCATCGAGTACGAGTCGATCGCCAAACGGCGCTTCGCCGAGCAGAAAGGGGCCTGGTGATGGCGGTCCTGTACGATCAGTTCGGCCGGGAGATCACGGTGCAGGCGCGCCCCGAGACGCGGGAGATCGCCGTCGCCGCACTGCGCGATCGCTGGTCGAGCTATCCCTCGCACGGCCTGACCCCCGCGAAGCTCGCCGCCATCCTCAAGGAAGCCGACGCCGGCGACGTCTACCGCCAGGCCGAGCTCTTCGAGGAGATGGAGGAAAAGGACGCGCACATCTACTCGCAGTTCCAGACCCGCAAGAACGCCGTCCTGGGTCTCGACTACGACGTCGAGCCCTGGTCCAGCTCCGCCGAGGACAAGCGCATCCGCGATTTTGTCGCCGATTGCGTTTTAAACCTGGGCGGCTTCGAGGGGGCGCTGCGGGACATGCTCGACGCCATCCCGAAGGGCTACTCGATGACGGAGATCAGCTGGTTGACAGACGCCGGCCGGGCCGTCATCGCCGGCCTGCGCTGGATCCACCCGAAGCGCGCCGTTTTCTACGATCGCCAGGCGGGCTCTCCCTGGGATCCCAGCTACGAGATGCCGCGCGTCACCACCGAGGCCGAGCCGACGGTCGGCGAGCTCATGCCGCCCTTCAAGATGGTCTACCACCACTACAAGGCGCGCAGCGGCTACGACACCCGCGCCGGCATCATGCGGGTCTGTGCCTGGATGTACCTGTTCAAGAACTACAGCATCAAGGACTGGGTGGCCTTCGCCGAGGTTTTCGGCATGCCGCTGCGCGTCGGAAAGTACGACCCGGGCGCGAGCAAGGCCGACAAGGACGCCCTGGCCGTGGCGATCCAGTCGCTGGGATCGGACGCGGCGGGCATCATCAGCAAGTCGACGGAGATCGAGTTCGTCGAGTCGGTGCGGGGCGCGAGCTCCGAGAACATCTTCCAGGCCCTGGCGGAGTTCTGCGACAAGCAGATGAGCAAGGCGATCCTGGGCCAGACGGCGACGACGGAAGGGACGCCCGGCAAGCTCGGCAACGAGGACGCCCAGGACAAGGTCAGGCACGACCTGATCCGCGACGACGCGGAGAGCCTCGCCGGGACGATCCGCTTCCAGCTCGTCCGGCCCCTCGTCGGCTACAACTTCGGCTGGGACAAGCCCCTGCCCTGGTTCAAGATCTACCACGATCCGCCCGAGGACCTGAAGCTGCTCGCCGAGGTCTACAAAAACGTCTGGAGCATGGGACAGCCGATCGCGCAGGAGCACGTCGCCGACCGCTTCAAGATCCCCCTGCCCGAGCAAGGACAGACGGTGCTTCCGGCGCCGGCGGCGCCCGGCGGCCGCCCCGCGGCCGGAGACGCTGCGGCCGTGGCCGCAAAACGCCGCCCGGGCGCGCCAGGAGCCGCAGGAAGGGGCCTTCCCCCGGGAACGCGGCTCGTAGTGGCGAGCGACGGGACGATCGCCCTGGCGGGCGCGCAGGACCCGGCCGACGCCGTTTCGGCGCGCCTCGGGGAAGAGGCGGCCGCCCTGGCTGATCCGTTCGTTGCCGCCGTCGCCGGTCTGGTCGCATCGGCGGGCAGCCTCGAGGAGATCCGCGACGGCATCGCCGCGCTGTATGACGGGATGGACCCGGAGGCCCTGGGCGTCCTGATCGCCCAGGCGCTGCTCGTGGCGCAGCTCTCCGGCCGCAACGAGGTCATCGACGAGACGGGGGGCGCCTGATGGATCCGGAGATCTCCGCCGTCTTCGGGCTGCCCTTCGAGGAGCAGCTGGCCTTCTTCCGGGACAAGGTCAACGTCCCCACGCGGCGCTGGACGGACCTGTGGAAAGGGCAGCACGCCAAGGGCTTCATGGTGGCCGGCGCCTACAAGGCGCAGCTGCTCGACGATCTGCGGGCGGCCGTGGACAAGGCGATCGCCGCCGGCACGACCCTGGCCGAATTCCGCACCGACTTCGACGCCCTCGTCGCCCGCCACGGCTGGAGCTACAAGGGCGGGCGCGCCTGGCGCAGCCGCCTGATCTACGAGACGAACATCCGCACCGCCTACATGGCGGGGCGCTGGGAGCAGCTGCAGGACCCGGACGTGCAGCAGGCCTACGGCTTCCTCGAGTACCGGCACGGCGACAGCATCGTGCCGCGGCCGCAGCACCTGGCCTGGGACGGCCTGGTCCTGCCCGCCGACGATCCGTGGTGGCAGCAGCACTACCCGCCCAACGGCTGGGGCTGCAAGTGCAAGGTCTTCGCCGCCACCCGCGAGGAGCACGCGGCTGCGGCCGGCAAAGGGGCGGCGCCGCGGGTCGCGATCGACGCCCGCACCGGCGAGCCGGAGGGCATCGACAAGGGCTGGGGCTACAACGTCGGCGAGGCGGCCCTGACGCAGACGCACGGCATCCTTGACGACGTGCTCGCGCGGCTGGCGCCGGACATCGCCGCGCGGCTGGCGGCGGAGATCTCCGCGAAGGAAAAGACGGGATGGGCGACGAACTGATCAGGATCACCGTCGACGATCGCCAGGCCACCGCCCGGCTGGGTGAGTTCGTGCGGCGCATGGGAAACCCCCTCGCCGCTCTGCGCGTCATCGGCGAGCGCCTCGTGCGCCAGACCGAGGACCGCTTCAACAAGCAGGGCCCGGCCCCGGACGGGACGCCCTGGGCGCCCCTGGCGGCATCGACCCGCCGCAAGAAGAAGCACCCGAAGATCCTCACGGAGTCCGGGCAGCTGCGGGGCAGCATTCGCTACCAGGTCCTTGGCGCCAACGCCGTCGCCGTCGGCACGAACAAGGTGTATGCGGCCATCCAGCAGCTCGGCGGCGAGATCGTCCAGGGAGCGCGCAGCGAGCTGTTCACCCGCAAGCGCTACGTCCGGGGAACCAAGAAGGGCCGGTTCAAGAAGGGCACCGTCGCCGGCCAGGGCTTTACCTTCGCCGAGCGGCGCATCGCCATCCCGGCGCGTGCGTTCCTGGGGGTGAGCGCGCAGGACGGCGAGGAGCTCGTCCGGATCCTCGCGCAGTACGTCACGGAGGGGAAAGCATGAAGCTTGCGCTATTGATCTGCAAGGAAATCGCCGGTGTCCCGGACGAGTTCCTGCTCCTGCAGGAGGGGCGCATCGACATCGAGGGGATGTCGCCGGTGGACATGAACGAGAGCGCCGCCCGGGCCGTCATCGCCTCGATGGAGCGGCGCGGCCACGACCTGGTCATCGACTACGAGCACCAGACCCTTACGGACGGCGAGGCGCCGGCGGCCGGGTGGATCAAGAAGCTCGCCTGGAAGGCCGGTGAGGGACTCCGGGCGTCGGTGGAGTGGACGGCGCGAGCGCGTGAGTACCTGCAGGCTCGCGAGTACCGCTACTTTTCGCCCGTGCTCCTCGTGAGCAAGACCACGGGCCGCCTGCTGGGAATCTACAACGTGGCCCTTACCAACAGCCCCCGCGTCAACAACCTGCAGCCCATCGTCGCCCGGCTGAACATCGACATGGCGCAGGACAACACGACAGGAAAGGAGCGTCAGATGATCACGAAATTGCGGACACTGTTCAAACTGGGCGCCGAGGCGACGGAAGACCAGGTCTTCGAGGCCGCCGCGGCGATCGTTACCAAACTGAGCGCCGCCGAGGCCGCGGGCCAGGTGGTCGCGTGCAAGGAGGTGCTGACCGCCCTGGGCGCGCCGGAAGCCGCCGGACGGGACGAGGTGCTGCGCATCGTCGCGTCCCTGAAGGCACCCGGCGACGTCGCCGTGCAGCTCTCGCAGCAGGTCGCGGCGCTCACGAGCCAGATCGCCGAGATGCGCCAGGCGGATCTGGTCGCGATCTCCCTGAAGGACGGCAAGACAAGCCCGGACGAGCTCGACAAGTGGGGCCGGTCCCTGGCGCTGAAGGACCCGGAGCAGTTCAAGCTCATCGTCCTGTCGCGGCCCGCGGGCAGCATCATCCCCATCGGCGGCCTCGGCGGAGCGCCGAAGGACGGCGGCGGGCCGGGTCTCGACGACGCGCAGCGCGCGATCAACGCCATGTGCGGCGTCGACGACGAGGCGTTCAAAAAGTACCAGAAATAACGCCGGCGCCGCCCGGCTCAACGACAGCACAGGAGGTCAGCAATGGCTCTGACGGCCGACAAGAAAATCGAATACACGGAGGGCGTGGAGCTCTCCATCCCCGTCGATGACGGGGACAAGATTTACGCGGGCGCCATCGTCTGCGTGAACGCCGCCGGGTACGCCGTAGTCGGGGGGGACACGGCGGGGCAAATCTTCATGGGCATCTCCCGCGAGCTCGCGGACAACACCCTGGGGCAGGACGGGGACATCAACGTCGTCGTGCGCCGCCGCGGCCTGTACAAGATGACGTTCCAGACCGCCATCACCATCGCCAACGTCGGCGACAACGTTTTCATCTACGACGACGACAAGGTCGATCTGGCCGGCAACGTCACGAACGACATCTTCGTGGGGATCATCGCCGGCTACATCGACACGACCCACGCCTGGGTGGACATCGAGCCGGCGATCCGCCAGGCCGACGTCGCCACCCACATCGCCGACACCTCCGGCGCGCATGCCGCCTCGGCGATCTCCTTTGCGGATGCCGGTACCTTCAGCGCCCAGACGGAGGTGGAGGCGGCCCTGCAGGAGCTCTACCAGAACGCGATCAGCATTCAGGGCTTCATCCCCGTGCCGCTCACGGCGCTGCGCGAGGTCGCGACGATGGCCGTGGGCAACGCGGCGGCCAACGGCGGGGTGCTCGCCTCGGACACGACGCCGATTCTTCAGCCCATCAACGGCGCCACGGACGGCTGCCAGGAGATCGTCTGGGCCGCTTCGAACAACGATGTCGTGGCCTTCTCGATTCCCTTGCCGCCGGATCTCGACGACACCGCGGACCTGGTGCTCCACACGCGCATCGTCTCCGGCGGGACGACGGACGCCGTCGGCTTCAGCGTCGATTCCTGGTTCAACGAAGGCTGCACGAAGATCACCGACACGTCGCAGACGAACCAGACGGCGACGTGGGCCGAGAAGACGACGACGATCGCCGCGGCCGACGTGCCGGCAGGGGCCCAGACCATGACGATCGGCCTGACGCCCGTGGCGCACACGACGAACACGCTGGCCCTCTCCGCCGTCTGGCTCGAGTACAAGCGCAAGCTCCTCACCTCATAACCGGTAACCCAACGCCCGCGTGAGGGCTCCACGGTGAAGGCGCCGGCCGCGCTCCGGCCCGGCCGGCGCCACCCAGCAACCGCAGCAAAGGAGGACCGACACATGATCGTCAATCAGGCAAATCTGGCCGGGATCTACCGGACGTTCAGCACGATTTTCAGCCAGGCGTTTGACCAAGCGCCGTCGCAGTGCTCCCTCGTCGCGATGGAGGTGCCCAGCGGCGGGCGCAGCGTCGACTACAAGTGGCTCGGGCAGTTCCCCGCCATGCGCGAGTGGATCGGCGACCGCGTCATCAAAGACCTGTCCGGCTTCCATTACGAGATCACGAACAAGCCGTACGAGACGACGGTCGAGGTCGATCGGGACGACATCGACGACGACCAGATCGGGGTCTACACGCCCATGATCCAGGGCCTCGGGCAGGCCGCCAAGGCGCATCCCGACACGCTCGTCTTCCAGCTCCTCAAGGCCGGCTTCGCGACCGACTGCTACGACGGGCAGTACTTCTTCGACACGGACCACGTCGTCAACGGCGCGAGCGTCAGCAACGACGGCGGCGGCGCCGGCTCGGGCTGGTACCTGCTGGACCTGTCCCGGCCGATCAAGCCCATCGTCCTGCAGATGCGCAAGCGCCCGCAGTTCGTCGCCCAGGACCGCCCGGACGACGAGAACGTCTTCATGCGCAAGAAGTACCGCTACGGCGTGGACGACCGCAAGAACGTGGGATACGGCCTCTGGCAGCTCGCCTACGGCAGCAAGGACACCCTCAACGCGACGAACTACGCCGCCGCGCGCGCCGCCATGATGTCCTTCATGCGCGACGACGGCGTCGGCGAGACGCCGCTGGGCATCGTCCCCACGCACCTGGTCGTGGCGCCGACCAACGAGAGCGCCGGCCGGACGCTGATCGAAGGGCAGGTCGACGCCCTGGGCGCCAGCAACCCCTGGTACCACACGGCCCAGCTCGTCGTCGTGCCCTGGCTGGCGTAGCCGCCGGGCGGGAAGCACGCGTGACCGTGCTGCGCCGACGCCAGCGGCGCAGCACATCCCTTCCACCACGAGAAAGGAGCAGCAACATGGCAGTCAGAATCACGAGCAGGAAAGCCGGCTTCCGGCGCTGCGGCGTTGCCCACCCCGCCCAGCCCGTCACGTACCCCACGGGGAAGTTCAGCGATCAGGAGCTCGCCCGGCTCAAGGCCGAGCCGATGCTCATCGTCGACGAGCTGCCCGATCCCGATCCCGCCGCGGGCGGCGGCGAAGGCCCCGGCGGTGATGCCGGCGGCGGGGAAGCGGCCGGCGGCGGCGAGGACGGCGGCGCCCAGGGCGGAGCCAAACCGAAGGGGCCAAAAGGCAAGTAAGCGATGGCCTACTGCACGCAGGCGGACATCCTGGCGCAGCTCGCGGAGACGACCCTCGTCCAGCTCACCGACGACAACGACGTCGGGATCGTGGACACGGACGTCGTCGCGCGCGCGATCGCCGACGCCGACGAGGAAATCGACGGCTACTGCGGCGGCCGTTACACCGTGCCCTTCTCGCCCGTGCCCGGTATCGTCCGCAAGGCATCCGTGGACATCGCCGTCTACAACCTCTACAGCCGGCGCAAAGGGGCACCGGAGGACCGTGTCACGCGCTACAACAACACGATCCGCCTGCTCAAGGACGTGAGCCGGGGCGTCGTCACCCTGGGGGCCGACGCCCCCTCGGCGACGAACACGGAGCACGGCGTGGACTTCACGGGCGGCACGCGTCGCTTCAGCCGCGACACGCTGAAAGGCTTCTGATGCAGGATCTGCTCACGCGCATCAAGGCGGCGCTCCAGGACAGCGCGACGCTCTCGTACGTCCGCGACAGCGACATCTACGTCACGGAGAACGAGCTGCTGCTCCCGGCGGCGGTGCGCTTCCCGGCGATCGCGCTGAAGGACGGCGCGATCGCCTACCAGGTGGCGACGCAGGACCAGGAGAACGACAGCCTCGCCGTCAAGGTGATCGCCTACGCACAGTTGCAGAAGCCGGAAGCGGCGATCATGGGCGACGCCTCGACGGGGGCGAAGGGCGTGCTGCAGATCGCGGCCGACATCATCACCGTCCTGAAAGACAACCGCCTGGCGGGCACGGTCGATTCGGCCTGGCCTGAAGGGGAGACGGAGAGCGAGACGATCACCGCGGACGAGCAGGCGATCCAGATGAAGATCACCACCATGCGCTACATGCGCTACTGACAGGGAGGGCATCATGGCACTCGGCAAGGGCTTCGAGGGCATCCTCGGCGTCAAGAAAGAGGCAGTCTACGGGACACCGCTCGCCGTGACGAAGGCGATCCCGTTCGTGAGCGAGAGCTTCGGTCTGGACATCGAAAAGCACGCCGACGAGGTCCTGCGGGGCAAGGCCGGCGCCGGATCGTCGGTCGCGGGCAACAAGCGCTACCCGTTCACCCTCCCGTGCTCGTTGACGTATGGGGATCTGGACCTGCTCATCGCCATCGCCCTGGGCGCCGCCGCCGCGCCGGTCGCCAACGGCTCCCTGTACGACGGGATGTACTCGCCGGCGGAGAACCTCGCCTATTCCTTCTGCGCGGCGATCTACAAGGGCGTCAGCGTCTGGGAGTACTCCGGCTGCAAGATCGACACGTGGAAGATCTCGGGCCAGGCGAACAAGCCCCTGAGCATCGAGTTTGGCGGCGCCGCCAAGTCCCTCGACCTGGCCTCGGCCGTCAACACCTCCGTCGTGCTGACGGCGCTCTCCACGGAGGACGTCGCGAGCAAAATCATGTTCAGCGACCTGGCCTTCAAGATCGCCGCCCAGGCGAGCGCCCTTTCTGGCGTCACGGCGGTGGGGCTCGGCAGCATCGATTTGTCCGGGGCCAACAAGCTCGCCCTGGACCAGTTCGACAATCGGGCCAAGACGATCCTCGAGCCGCAGCGCAACGGCTTCCGGGAGACGAAATTCGCCTTCACCGTGCCGCGCTACGAGGCCGACACGTACCTGACGTGGCGCGACGGCGACACGGCGCTGCACGCCTCGCTCACCTTCACCGCGGGCCTCTATAAGTTCGACATTCATCTGCCCAAGATCAAGGTGGACAAGGTGGATGCACCCATCGGCGGGCCCGGGCTCATCGAGCAGAAGATCGAGTGCACCTGCTTCCGGGATCCCACGTCCGCGTCCGCCAGCTTTACGCTCACCGACGAGATCGAGATCGCCGTCACCAACGCCACGGCCGCCTCGCCGCTGGCGTAAGGCGGCACGGAGGAAGCCATGAGCATCGGCGCGGGCTTTTCGAGCAAGACCGCCTGGAAGCGCGAGGGCCTGCAGGCCGCGTACGGCACGCCCGCGGCATGCGGGGCCGACGACCAGGCCCCGCTCATCACGGAGTCGCTGGCGACGGACGTCGCCAAGGAGGCGGACAACGTCGTGCGCCACAAGGCGGGCCTGGGGAGCTCGACGATCGTCGGCAAGGGCGCGGCGGGCTCGGTGCAGATGGAGCTCGCCTACCGTGGCCTCGAGGCCGTCTTCGCTTGTGCGCTCGGCTTCTGCAACTACAGCGCGTCGCCGGCCCTCATCGCCGCCGGCGTCTACAAGCACACGTTCGAACTGGCGGAAAACCTTCACGCCGAGCCCTGGGCCGCGGGCGACGGGATTCTCGGCGGCTCGGGCTACCACGCCGGCGACAAGAAGGTGCGCCGAGGAACGCTCTGCATCGACAAGTCCGTCTCGCTGTGGGAATACGGATCCGCCATGATCCAGGCGATGACCATCAAGGGCGACGCGAAGAGCTGCCGCCTGGAGCTGGAACTCGTCCCCTACAAGTGCGATCGCGCCTCGGCCGTCAACACGACTTCCGCGGCCTGGACGATTCCCGGGAGCGACTGGCTCTCGGTCCTCTTCCAGGATCTCGTGCTCTGGATCGACGACTACTCCGCCTCCGTCGCCCTCACCTCGGCCGACGCGATCGGCATCAGCGCCTACGAGCTCAAGCTCGTCAACGCCCTGAAGGTGGAGCGCGACAGCCTCAGCGGCCTTTACATCGCCGAGCCTTCGCGGGAGGCCAAGCGCGCCCTGACGGGGAGTTTCACCATGCCCCGCTACGAGTCGAACGCCTTCCTCGCCGATCTGGACGACCAGTCGGCCAAGATGGCGATGCTGCAGTTCACGGGCAGCCAGATCGGGAGCACCGGCTATTACCGCACGCTGTGGCTCTGGCTGCCGACGCTGCGCTTCGACAAGATCGAGGCGCCCATCGGCGGGCCCGGCCTCATCCCGGTGACGCACACCTTCACCGCCGAGCTGCCCGCGGCGGCCCCGGCCGGCTTCCCCACGCAGGCGACGCAGGAGCTGCTCGTGCAGCTCCAGAACGACTACGCCACCAACCCCATGACCACGTAAAAAGGAGACGATACATGCCCATCCAGCTCATTCAGGACGACGAGCGGCTCATCTACCAGATGGCCGGCAGCGAGATTCACTACCGCCGCATCCCCACCCGTAAGCGCGCGGCGATCGTCAAAAAGCACACGGAGCGCGGCAAGACGAACTGGGACGCGGCGACGGCTGAGATCCTCGAGTACGTCGTCCTCGGGTGGAAAGGCGTCCAGGTCAAACGGCAGGACGTGCCCTTCTCCCCGGGACTCGTGGCGACGCTGCCCGAGGACGTCCTCACCGAGGTGCTGAAGTTGTCGGGCGGCGCCGGCGACGATGAGATCCTGGAAAAAAACTTCGAGCCTACCTCCTCTGGCAGCTGACGCACCGGACGAGCTGCACCGAGTGCCGCGGCAACTACGAGGAGGACGGCCGCGACCCGCCCTGCGACGAGCGCGGCCACTGCCCCATCGGGGCCGTCGAGCTCCGGCCGGAAAACCGGGTGGCGCTCGACCTGTACGACCGCGTGCAGATGGTCGGGTCAGAAGTGGCCTGGCGGATGACGGACGAGCGGCTGACGCCGTGCGAGGCCGACGATCTGCTCGAACGGATCACGCAGATCGCGGCGGTGATCGCCGAATGGCGGGCGCAGCGGCAGGACAAGAGCTGACAGCGAGGAGGAGGACCACATGGCACGGTTGACCTGGGCGTCGAACACGGCGGTGGATGTCACGAACCTGGCCAAGCTGACCCAGGACGAGGACCTGAAGCCGACGGCATCGACCTACAACGGTCCCACGGGAAGGGTGATCACCCACAACTACGGGCATCAGAACTACATCGTCATCGTCATGCCGACGGCAACACCCGGGGGAAACCTCGGCGAGGTCTACTACACGAAGGCGAACAACACCGTCACCATTTATAACAGCGGTTCGTTTCGGGGCGCCTTCGACTACGTGATCCTGCCGCACGCCTAAGTGGAGCGATCGCACCGTTTGCGCAGCTGCAAAAACGGGGCGAAGTGGGGTGGCGGCCGTGAAAAAGGCGGTCAAGTGGAGCGGCGCCGCGCGGATCCGTCCGGGAACTGACCCGGCAAGTGGGGTAAATCGGTGGGAAACACGATCCAGCTCGTCCTCGAAGTCGACGACCGCGGCTCGGCCAAGGTCGCGAAGTTCTCCTCGGGCCTGACGGACCAGGTGCGCAAGGCGAGCGGCGGCGTCGAGCAGGCCGCCGGTGCCGTGGGCAAGGTGCGCGCGCAGTGCGAGGGGCTGACGGGCATCGTGCAGCGGCTCGCCGCCGGCTTCGCGGCCTGGAAGATCGGCGACTTCATAAAGGACTCGACGCTCCTGTCGGCCCGGGTGGAAACCCTCGGCGTCGTCATGGAGCGCGTCGGCGCCAATGCCCTCTACTCGAAACAGGAGGTCGATGGCTACGCCGCCGGCATCAAGCAGCTGGGCATCACCACCGAGGAATCCCGCCAGACCGTCGTCCGCATGATCCAGGCGCACCTCGACCTTGGGAAAGCCTCGGAGCTCGCCCGCGTCGCCCAGGACGCCGCCGTCATCGGCAACCAGAATTCGTCGGAGGCCCTGCAGGGCCTTCTGAACGGCATCACGACGCTCCAGCCGGAGGTGCTGCGTACCTACGGGATCATTGTCAACTTCGAACAGGAATACGCCAAGTTCGCCGCAGCGGCGGGCCGCACGGTTGAGTCGCTCGGTGCCCAGGAAAAGCAGCAGATCGCTCTCAACGCCGTGCTCGGGGCAGGAGCCGGTATCGCGGGCACCTACAGCGCCGCCATGAGCACCGTCGGCAAGGAGCTGACGAGTCTGCCGCGCCTCGTCGCGGAGGTCGAGGAAAAGGTCGGCGACCTCTTCAAGCCCGCCCTGACCGTGCTCGTACACGAGTTCAGCGCCTCCCTCAAGGAGGCCGGCATTTACCTAGATGAGGCGGGGGAGCCCTCGCAGCGGCTCAAGGAGCTCAGCGCTGATCTCGCAACGGCCGTTAAAGACGGCGCGGAGAGCGTCATTTCCTTCGCGAAGGGCGTCCGCGACCTCGTCGGTGTGGTCGGGCCGGCCGTGCCGGAGATCGCGAAGCTGCTCGTCGTGGGGATGATCGCCGACAAGGTCATCACCTTGACCAGGAATCTGGGAGGCCTGCGCGCCGCCCTGCTCGCGAACAAAGAACTACTCGTGTTCGTCGCCGCGTTCGCCACGGCCGACTATTTCGAGCGCTGGGCGTCCGGGACCATGAAGGTGGAGCGGGAGACTGAGGAGGCGCGGGGGGCGCTGCAGCGCCTGCAAAAAACATTGCGCGAAGCCCAAGAGGAGGAGCGGAAGAAGAGTCAGTTTGAGGAGGAGGCCAACCGTAAGTTCTTGGAGGATCTGCGCGGCGCCGTTGAGAAGCAGAACGCCCTCGAGGCAGAACAGGAGCGCAAGCATAACGAGCTCGCCAAGAAGCAGGCCGAGGAGGACAAAAAGTACCTGAAGAGCTGGGAGGATGTCCGGGAAACGATCGGGCGCACGGCCTACCAGCAGCAGCAGGCGGCGCTGGACAAGGAGTACGGCGCCTACCAGCGCGTTGTCGAGGACAAGACGTCCCTTGAGCGCTGGTTCACGGAGCAGAAGGCGCTACTCGCCGGCAAGGAATCGCTGCGCATTGCCGAGGAGGACAAGCAGGCCCTCGACACGCGCCTGCAAAAATACCAAAAGTTTTACGACTCCGTGCAGGGGCTCATCGAAAAGAACAGCGAGACGGAGCGCAAGCACGTCGAGAAGCTCAACGCTCTGTACCAGCAGAAGATGGACCTGCAGCGCAGCACGGCAGAGATGGTTGCCAAGCTGCAGGCGCCGTATGCGCCTGTCGTGAGCGACAAGGAGCGCTACGAGTCACAGAAGAGCGGGCTGACGGATCAATACCTGGCGGCGATGCGCCTCGAGGGGCAGGAGCAGGTCGCGGCGCTGGAGCAATACAAGCAGGGGCTGGCCGCCTTCGCGCAGAGCTGGTCCGGGGGCGTCAACGAGAGCATGCAGACCCTCTTCGGCGGCGTGCAGACGAGCATTACCGTCACGGGCCAGAGCGTCATGCAGTCGGTCGTCTCAGATATCGAAATGGCGACGCAGGCGCAGCAGCGGGCCATCGCGGGGATGACGGAGGAGGAACAAAAACAGCTCACGGCTACGCAGGCATGGGGGAAGGGCGTGGCCGCCAGCGCCCGCGAGGCCGCGGCGGAGATCACGAAGGTCGGCGGCGTCATCGCGCAGCTCGAGGAGCAGATCGCCAAGATGCAGAAGGTCATCAGCATCACCGGCGAGGACCATGCCTCGAGCGTCGTCCAGCAGATCAAAAACGAGCTCGACGCCCTACACGACAAGACGGTCACCATCACCACCTACCAGCGAACGATTAATACCGATTCGCTCGACGGCAGCGCCAAAGTCACGATCTATGATGGCGCTAGCGGGAACGAGATATCCGGGAGTTCGATATTCCCGTACTCGCAGCTCAACCTCGACGCCGGGTGGTCGCCGGAGCCGAAGGCCCTCGGCACCGGCTATATCCCGAAGACGGACCTGTACCTGCTGCACAAAGGTGAAGCGGTGACGCCTGCGGCGCAGGCCGGCCGGCAGCTCGGCGGCGTGACGATCGCCGGCGATCTCGTCATTCAGGTTCCCGCGGGCGCGGCGCCGCAGCGGCCCGAGGACTGGCGCCTCATCACGCGGCAGTATATCATCCCGGAACTCCAGAAAGCGGGCAAGGCCTGATGCCGAACATCGTCTTCACGAAGGGGTTGTCGACATTCGGGTTCTCGAAGGGACGCGCCTTCCCCGTCGAGGACCCCGGCCAGGTCAACGTGCCGACGGGACTGACCGACGGCGGGCAGATGTACGCCTACGACAAAGGCATCGCGGAGAAGCTGTATAACCTGGCCTTCGAAAACCTGGTCAAGGCCGATTTCGACAGCGTCGAGGACTGGATCATCAACGTTTCCGTGGGGCCGAAGAACACGTTCACCTATACGGACGAGGCGGGCGTCACGCACACCGTGCGCTGCCTCGACACGCGCAACCCCTTGCGCGAGGTGTCGTCGGGCCGCTACGCCGGCACGATCCGCCTGCGCGAGGAAATCTGACAAGGAGCATGACATGCCGCTCGGACCGATGAAGCTCTATCGCCTGTTGCAGGCCCACGTGGGCGCCGTCAACGCGATCGTCGTGGCCCTGTACGAGGAGAAGATCACGCCGGAGGAGGCGTCCGTCCGGGCGTCGGCGCAGATCCTGGAGACGGTGGGTGCACTGCGGGAGGCGGAGGCGGCGCCGGCGGAGGGTGCGGGGCAGTAGATCTTCCTCGCGTGCTTTGCCGCTTATTTTATAAGCAATTCGCACCGCGACCCGTTAGCACCTTCGTTTATGTGCTTTCGCGCGGGAAATATAAGCGGCGAGGGCGCCCCCGGAATCAAGCGTATTTTGTCAAATTGAGCTGATCATGCGCACCTTCGGAGCCAACTTCACGACCGAGAAAAACAAGCGCGCCGACGGCCCCGCCCCGGTGAACCTGGTCACGTTCGCCTTTGCCACGCCCGTCTATGTGTCGGACCGCGACGTCACGCCGTCGGGCGGGCCCGCGCACCTCGGCCTGGTCAAGACGTGGGGCTTCATCGACTCGAGCGTGCAGCAGACGCCCGGCCGGGGCGTGCTGGGCGCCATCGAGGTGTGCGACCTGCAGCTTGCCATCGTCAACATGGGGGCCACGCCCTTCTCGGCGAACTTCACGGACGCCGACCCGCCCGAGAACGTCGTGGTGACGCTCTCGCAGTGGTTCGAGGGGCTGACATACGCCGAGGCGGAGCCCATCTTCGTGGGCGTCATCACCGGCGACATCCGCTACGACGAGCACGAGTGCGCGCTGACGATCCGGGGTATCTGGGACCGTTACAACAAGCGCATCGGCGATGACCTGGTCATCACCGCGGCCGCCTTTCCGACGTGCGATCCGGACGAGATCGGCAAGATGCAAAACATCTGCTATGGGCAGATCGAGCATGTCCCCTGCCGGGCCGTCGCGTCGGGAGCGGTGGACAGCCTCGCCGCGGACATTGACGACAACGACGCGACGATCGCGCTGTCCGACGCGGCCCGCTTTCCGGCGAGCGGCACGATCGGGATCGACGCGGAGCGAATCACCTACAGCGGCAAGTCCGGCAACAGCCTGACCGGCTGCACCCGCGCCGCCGGCGGCACGACGGCGACCGCCCACGCCGCGGGGGCCCCGGCCTGGGAGGAGGCGGCATCGTTCGTCTACCAGATCGCGGGTCACCCAGTGAAGACGATCGGCGACATCTTCGTCGACGGCATGCGCATCACGTCGATCTGTACCACCTACACCGGCCAGAGCGGCCACGAACTCGCCGGCTATGAGGGCACGGCCGTCTTCACCGTGCCGTCGCGTCTCACGCGCCAGCAGGCCATCGACCTGATCCTCACGGACGGCATCACGATCAACGACAGCATCACCGTCAACGACACGATCGCCGTCGTGGACACGATCGGCGTCACAGACGGGATCTCCGTGTCGGACACGATTGCGGTCGTCGACACGATCGGGGTGGACACGGGCTCGCACGGCCATCCGGCGGCCGTAAACAGCGTCGTCTCCTGGACGTTCGACCATGCCTACCTCTACAGCGGGTCAGGCAGTAACCCCTCGTATTGCCTCGACAAGAACGACACAACCCAGGCAGAGGTATGGAATCGCGGCAAGATCAGGCTCACAAAGATTGCCGCGGAGAGCTTCAACGGCGTCCCGGTGCAAGTGAACATCGGCATGACGGTCGACGTCGGATCGGGACAGCGGTTGCAGCTCTCCTTTGCCGGCGCGAGCGTGCACGCCGACGACGGGGACACGACGGTGACGAGCGGCTGGGTCGCGCTGGGCACGGGCTATGACACCTGGGCGGAGCTCAATGCCGCCTATGCGCAGCTCGAGGACGTCTATAATGTTGTGTCACCGATGGGTGCCTATGAAGTCTGGGTCCAAATCGAATACGAGCCGACGGTCGATGCGCACGCCGCCGACGGTGTCGCCAAGACGGGCAGCGCATCCAAGAGCGGCAGCGCGAGCAAGAGCGGCACCGTGACAAAGACCGGCAGCGCCAGCAAGAGCGGGGCGGCCAGCAAGGGCGGCACCGTGACCAGGTCCGGGGCCGTCACGCTCACGGGCAACAGCGTCGCGGACGTGCGCATCGGCAAGGTCGTAACGGCGACCGTCGACGGTTACCAGGACGACGGCCTGGGAACCTATACGGGCACGCCCGCGGCACTCATCGAGCGCCCGGACCACGTCGTTCAGCATCTGTGGTGCGTGCAGCTCGCGGCGCCGGCGGCGGACATCGACGCGGCCAGCTTCGGCGCGGCCGGAACGTTCTACGCCGCCAACTCCTACGCGTTTTCCCTGCTGATTTCCCAGCCCGTCGAGGCCGAGGATCTGCTCATGCGCCTGGCCCTGCAGTGCCGCTCGCGCTTCATCGTGACGGCCTACGGCGTGGCGAAGCTGATTGTGCGGCAGCTCGCGCAGGCGAGCGCGCACGCGATCCCGAAGGCGGAGATCAAGCTCGACTCGATGTCCGTGGCGCGCTCGCCGGCGGACGAGATCATCAATCTGCTGAATGTCCGCTACGATTTGGATCACCGCTCCGACCGCACCGACGCGGAGGCCTACCAGGGCGCCCTGACGCTCACGGACGCCACCTCGGTGGCGCGCTACGGTACGCGCACCTGGACGGGCGACGCGTCCCTGTTCCTGTTCGACGCGGTGACGAGCGAGGCGATGGCCACGGACGTCGGCGACTTCCTGCTCGACTATCACCAGGTAGGCCGCCGCTGCCCAACGTTCGGCGTCTACCTCGACAACATGGAAACGGAACCGGGCGACATCATCGACGTCACGCACCCGCTCGACAGCATGACCGCAAAGGTCCTCGAGGTGTCCAAGGTGATCCACCACCTGGGATCCCGGGAGTCGATCGACTGGATCGAAGTCGTGGGCGTGGAGAACTGAGCGAGGCGGCCCCGGGATTCACCGGCGACTGCGAGAGAAGGAGGCTTTATGCCGATTCCGATGGAGAAGGCGCCGATTATCCCCGACTCGGTCTGGTCGCCGCAGATCCTGTTCCAGACGTCCTGCGTGGATGGACAGCTCGTCACATCCGCCCAGATCACACTGACAGCGGGCAAGGTAGACGAGCAAGGCAAGTGGACGCCGCTTCACGGCTACAACGAGATGGTGTACGTCCCGGACGTGACAAGTCTTGACACTGATCTGCTGACCCTTTTCCCGCAGGTGCAGGCCGTTTACGACAGCCTCATCTACCTCATTGCGGCGCTGAACGAGGCTCGGAAGGTGCTGTAGTCCATGACCATCTGGTATGCGCAAAACTCGTCTGTCAATATCGACTCCGCTAACGAGTGGAACGACGCGGCGAACGGATCTGGGAACTGGCTGACGTGGCCGCCGGCTGCGGGCGATACTCTGCGGGCGAATGGCAAGACCGCCATTGCCATCAACGTTGATTTCACCTGCGCCCAAATTGACACGGTGACGAGTGGAGGAGGCTTTGCCATCTCGGATGCGAGGACAATCACAGCGAACATACAAGGAGGCACGGTTCATTGCATAACTACGAGCGGAAGCGGCTATACGCTGACAATAAACGGCAACGTAAGCGGCTCAACTTCTACTGATGATGTGTACACAATCCTGAACGCTGTGGCGGTTAATATCACGGTCAACGGGAATGTTGTGGGGGGAAGTAACTCCAATCGCAGAGGCATCAGAAACACCTCTACGGGGGCCATTGTGGTGGTGGGCGACGTTACTGGCGGCTCCGGGACTAATTCGTATGGAATAGATAACACATCAACGGGCACCGTGACTGTAACGGGCAGCGTCGTCGGGGGGACGGCAGGCAGTAACTCGCACGGCATCAACGCTGGCGGTGCTGGTGCCGTGTCTATTACGGGCAATGTAACGGGCGGATCGTCCTCGTCTGGCGCGTCGGGTGTTGGGGGGACGTCGGCCAATGTTACAGTCACGGGCACAGTGACCGGCGGATCGGCAGCGAACTGTCATGCAGTATTACTAACAAATACGGGTACTGCAACGATAAACGGCAGTATTGTCGATACCGCAAGTGCACAGGCAGTGTATGCCCGCAAGCTGATTTTTAACCCCTCAGCAACGCAATACTGGCGGGCGCAGGCCCCCGGCTCCACGACCAAAGACTACTACTACGACGTTCCCGCCGCTGGCAACGTGACCGAAGACGACACTACGGCGGGCGTCACCGGCACCTACCACGAGGCGACGAAGGCCGAAGTACAGAGTGGCGTCACGTTCGGAGCGAGCCAGGGATTGACGGGAACGTATGAAGGCGCCGGCGGCGGTCTCCTGATCAACCCCGGCATGAGCGGGGGACTGAGATGAGATACCCGAGGCAGCGTGGTTCTACGTCCGTGATGGTGCGGGTGTTCATCCCGGATAATAGCTCGACGAAGGGCGGCGGCATCACTGGGCTGGTCTACAACTCCACGAACCTGGCGATTGCCCATAGTCGTGAGCTGCAAAACGGCGGCACGGAAGTCACGGGCGCAAACCTCGTGGACATTACCACTATCGGCACCTGGGTAAGCCCTGGCACGGGCAAGCTCGGCTTCAAGGCAGTCGACGCGGCAAAGGTCCCGGGCCTTTATGAGATTCACTTCCCCGACGACTGCTCAGCCTTCGGCAGCGGAGACGCCTCCCAGGCAGTCTATCTCAACATCTACGAGAAAACGACCACGGCCCTGAAGATCGGCCCGAACATGGCCCTGATCCCGTTGGACCGCTGGGATACGCTGACTGCTGCTGCCGTCGACGCAATCCACGACGAGGTGGTCGAGGGCACGCTGACATTGCGGCAGCTCATGAAGGTGTTCCTGGCCGTTCTTGCCGGCAAATCCGCCGGCGGCGGAACGCTCACAATCACGTTCCGCGACAACGCGGACAGCAAAAACCGCATATCCGCGACGGTCGATGCCAACGGCAACCGCTCGGACGTCACCATCGACGCGAGCTAGAGGCAAGCGCTTCATGGCACTACGCAACTCATATTGGCCGGACGGCTACTTCGCAAACTCCTGGCCGGACCGCTACTGGCCGAAGATCAATGCCATTGCGAAAGCAATCGCCGAGGCGCTCGCCGTGGCGGAGGGCGGCCTGCGCCGCTCGGCCCTGGCCCGCCCGCTGGCGGAGGCCCTCAGTGTCGCCGAGGCCGGCCTGCGCGCCATGTTGCTGCGCCGTCTTGCCGGCGAGGCGGTGCAGGTATCCGCGGATCTGTTGCGCCGCGCGTCCCTCGCCCGGCAGCTGGCGGAGGCGATGGCGGTCACCGAGGCGAGCCTTCGCCGCCGGGCGCTGCTGCGCATTGCCGCGGAAACGCTGTCCGTCGCGGAGGCCGTTCTCGACGGGCTCGCGAAGGCACTGCTGCGGATCATCGCCGAGGCAGCGGCGCTGTCCGAGCAGGCCGGCAAGGTGGCCGGCTTCGTCCGTTCGTGGAGCGAGGGGATCGCGCTGGGCGAGACGACCCTGCGCCCGCGCGTTCTTCGCCGTCTCGCCGCTGAAGCCCAGCAAATCGCATCCGGCGTGTTCCGCCGCCGGGCCCTGGCCAGGGCCGCGGCCGAAGGGGTCGGCGTGAGCGAGGAAACCGTCAAGGCGTCTGCACTCCGCCGCGTCCTTGCGGAGACGGCGGCGATCGCCGACGCCGCGGCCAGGCGCATGGGCTTCGTTCGTATCTACGCCGAGGCCGAACGTCTCCTCGATGCGGCGCTGCGCCGGCGTGGCTTCGTGCGGGCCGTTGCTGACGTCCTGCGCGTCGCGGAGTCCGTCGTGTGTCACACGACCCTCCTGCAGCTGATCGCCGAGGCCGTGCGGATCGTGGAGGCGAGCTTCTGGATGCGGGCAATCCTCGCCGTCTTCAACGAGTCCGTCTCCGTCGCCGAGACGGTCGTCCGCACGTTCGTCAATGCCGCGATCGCCATCGCCCGGGCATCATTTACGCTGCTCGCGCCGGCCGCGACGTACACCCTGCGGTCTGCCCGGTCGGTGTTCACCCTGCTCAAGACGCGCGTCACATTCACGCTGTGGAGGTAAGCCGTGCTGGATGCCCTGATCATTGCGGTTAAAGCGGGTGCGGCCGGCCTGACGTTGTATCTCGTCATCATCGTCGGCATCGCGACGCGCCGCGTCTGGCGATCGCGGCGCGGCCGTGGCACCGCGGAAAAGGTAAGGACCAAGGAGCATGTGCGCGCCGTTCTGCGGCGTCCCAACGGAAAGATGGAGGTAATCGAACGATGAAAGTCGCACGGCTGATCAAGCGGCACATGGGCCGGAAGATGGCCCTGCCCAACGGCAAGGAGGGCGTGTGCAACGTCGCCGCCGTTCTCAGAAACGTCCATACAGGCGCATTCCGCGTCGTGTTCGGGGCGAACCTGGTGACCAACGACGGCGATCAGTATTACGCCGAAGCGGCCGTCGGATCGCCGTCCTGGTCCGTCGCCGGCATGCGTCTCGGCACGGAGGCCACCGTCGCCGAAAAGACGGACACCGACGTGGGCACGTTCCTCGCCGGTAGCGGCAAGGCCCCCAAGGCCACCTACCCGAAGACCGGCGACGCCGACACCGACAACACGGGCGCCGGCGTGGACGTCGTCACCTGGACCACCGAGTACACGACTGCGGAGGGCAACGGCAACGGTATCGCCGAACTCGCCATCGTCAACCACCTGACGACCCCCACAAAGGCGCTCACGCATGCCCTGTTTGCGGCGCCGTTCGACAAGACGTCCAGCGACACGCTCAAGGTGATCGTCAATCACACCTTCAACGGCGTGTAAGTAAAGGAGGGAGCGAGTCGTGGAGACGGTGAACGAGCGGTCGAGCTGCGTCCTGCAGGTGGCATTCTACGACGAGAACGAGGATGCCGTCATTCCCGCGGCGGGCACCTACCAGATCGACGACGGTGCCGGCACGGCGATCCTGGCCGCGACCGCATTCACGCCCAGCGCCGCGACGCACAACCTTCAGATCACATCCGCGCAGAATCGCATCCTCGACGCGACGAAGCCCAGCGAAAAGCGCATCGTCACTGTCACCTATCAGTACGGAGACGGCAAGCAGGGGACCGGCGATTACACGTACATGGTCAAGAATCTATCGAAGGTAACCTGATCAGGTCGAGCCAGGCCAACGAGGAAAAGAAGCGGACAGTATTCCAGGGAGTGCGACCTCCCCAGACCGTGCAGCGCGACCGCACGACGGGATAACCCGCTACCATCCGCTAGAGAAGCAGGAGGCTTATAGCAGGGTTACTCCCAGATTTCAAATCTGAGGAGGGAACGACGTGAAGAGCTGTTTGGCCTACATGGGTGGCAAGTCGCTGCTCGTCGGCAAGATAATCCCGAAGATCCCGCCACATGCCTGCTACTGCGAAGTGTTCGCCGGGGCGGCATGGTTGCTCTTTCAGAAGCAGGAATCCGACGTCGAAATCATCAATGACGTCAACGTCGAGCTGGTGACGTTGTATCGGGTGGTGAAGCATCACCTGGATGAGTTCATCCGCTATTTCCGCTGGATCCTATTGGCGAGAGACGAATTCGAGCGATTCAAGGCGGAGGATCCGGAAACGCTGACGGACATCCAGCGCGCGGTCCGGTTTTACTACCTACTCAAGTCCGGCTATGGCGCTCGAATCATCAATCCTGCATTCAATGTGGCGGCGACGAGCCGGCCGCGGCTGAATCTGCTGCGCATCGAGGAGGAGCTGTCCGCAGTGCACCTGCGGCTGTCGCGGGTTTACATCGAGAACAAGCCGTACGAGACGGTGCTGAAGCGCTTCGACAAGCCGGGCACCTTCTTCTATCTCGATCCTCCGTACTGTGGTTTTGAGGACTATTACGGCGTGGGAATCTTCGGCCGTGACGACTTTGCAAAACTGTCCGGCATCCTGTCGGGTGTGAAGGGGAAATTCATTCTGTCAATCAACGACGTGCCAGTCATCAGGGAACTATACGCGGGCTTCAATATCGAAGCCGTGCAAACCTCATATACCTGCGCTGGAGCTGACAAGAGGAAGAGAGCAAACGAGCTTCTGATCACGAATTACTGACCGCTGCAGGCATCGACCGCGGCGGTCGTCAAACCCTGGATCCTGGCATTTCTGAGTCGGCAAATGTGAGCTGTCAGAAATGAACGGGATTCGTGCCATCTGCGCGGAGTGACGAAAAACCTGTCTCCGAATCCGTTTATTTGTCGCCGATTGCATTACGCTGTGTCGCCGAATACGTTTGTCCTGACAGCTCGATCGTCGTCTTCCCGTGGGCGTCGGTGAGGACCCCGCCGCACTGGTAGTGCGCCGCGGGGACGACGGGGATGG
>Ga0172381_10001506_pt1 | contig 27137 bp, 21 predicted proteins | sample Leawel6488metaG_FD_119754 | JGI IMG/M metagenome (GOLD analysis project Ga0172381, IMG submission 119754) | Leachate microbial communities from a municipal landfill in Southern Ontario, Canada - Leachate well 64-88 metaG | ecosystem: Engineered > Solid waste > Landfill > Unclassified | place... | reverse complement strand
TTTGTAATTAACCGAGAAAAAACCCCAATTACCTCTTTTTCCGAACAATCCGTGGCTGAATTGGGTGAAATTAAACCCGGTGGTACAGGGAGTGTGCAAATTATTGGTCATCTATATGCCGAACCGGGTGTGGATAACAAGATTTTAGCTTTATTGACATATTTACCCGAAGAAAAAACTGAAAAAGAACAAAAAATCTCAGCCGGAATTGTCCGAGTTGTTGACAGTGTCATACAAACGAAATTGATTCTGACAGATACAGCTTTTCCTGAACAAAAAATACCTGTTAAACTAAAAATTATCAACACCGGGGACACGGATCTAACCGACATAGAAATAGAAAATCGTTGGCCAGAAAAATTCATTGCCGAAGATAAATTAAAAAATATTTCTTTAAAAAGTGGTGAAACCAAAGAAATTAATGGACAAATTACCTCACCTCAACAAACCGGCGAACACAATTTCGGTTTGGCGATAAAAATAAAAATAAATAATAAAATTTTTACACAGATAAATATCAATAAAATCATTACTATTTTTTATCCGGAACTATTCACCCAAGCAACCATTTTACCCACCAAAACTTATGTAGAACCGGGGAATACTGTACCTATAAAAATTAGTTGGCAAAACAACAGCGAATTTCCTTTGGAAAATTTAAAAATCTCTCTAACTCCAACCTTGAATATTATCAATTTACCGGCTACAGCCCGAGAAAATAACTTGAAAATTGAAGGTGACAAATTAGTAATGGATAAAACCAACCGCACAGCTTTGACTGATGGTAGTCCAAAAAAAGGAGGGGAAATGGAAATCAAACTCATTCTATCCCCTGTTTTCAATATTTCACAAAAACAAGCCAAATTTGGTGTAGATATAGAAATTTCCGCTCAAGTTCCGACTGCCAATGGGCAAAATTTTACCCGAACAAGTCAAAGTAATTTAATACCAGTAGCCACTGAAGTGTCTATGACCTCGGAAATCCGCTATTATACCTCAGACGGTGATCAAATTGGTCGCGGACCACTCCCACCAACTGTGGGTGAAGAAACAAAATATTGGGTGATAAATAAGGTCGTCAATGGCAGTAATGAGATAAAAGATCTATATTTTACTGCCAAATTGGCAGACGGAATAAAATTGGCGGAAAAACAAAGCGTCACCCTTGGTGATAAATTAAATTACAATTCCAACAACAATACTGTGTCGTGGAGTTATTCAGATGCACCGGCTTTTGGACAAATTGGTCTATACTTTGAATTATCCATCATTCCTAGCAGTCAAGATGTAGGAAAAAATATTCCTCTTGTCCAAACTATTCAATTTTCCGCCACAGATGCGGATACCGGTAAAAAAATAAATCTATCACAAAAAAATCTATCAAATGTATTGAAAAATGATGATCTCGGACATGGGAAAGGCTCTCTTGTTGTGGAATAAAAATAATTTGTCATCCTGAGCGGACCCCGACACAATATAATTAAAGTGTCGGGGGAAGTCGAAGGATCCTTCATATTTGTAGATTACTTTTCAAACACTCTGTTGTTTGATTTGTCGTCTGTGAGTATAAAGGATCCTTCCACTGCACTCACCCCGACACTGCTGTGTACGGGATTCGTTTGGTCAGGATGACAACCCCAAGCAAACCTCCCTGACTTTACTGACTTTAAGGACTTTTGACTTAATATACCATCTTCATCACTGTATAAACTGAAGCTAAAGAAAAGAAAAATAAAATCGGAATAGCCATCAACCAAAAATTCTTCAAACCAAAACTTTGTGTGGGGATATCCCCTTTTTTTCTTGCCATATAAGCCACTGCCACCAAAACAATAGCTTCCAGTCCGATAAATAAACCACCCACAATATCAAGCACAACTACAAAACTACGAATACCAAATAAAAATAAAATTATTGGCACGGCAATAACTGTAAATTCTGCCAAATTTTTATTAACCTTATAATCCCAAACAAAAATTTGTTTTAAAGCCACACCAAAACCCATGAAACCGGTTCCCATGGCTAAAATAGCAAAAACATTGCCAGCTATCACTGCCCAACCGCCTAAAGAATTACCCAAACCCACGGTCGCAACTTCAGTTGTATTTAATCCGGAAAAAGCTGCTACAGATAACGCAAATAAAACATAAACAAAAATAGGGATTGCACTGCCTAAAATCACAGCTTTTCTGTATTTTTTAGGATCATTCGGTAAAATAGCATGGGCTTCCGCCACAGCTGCTGAACCACTAAGAGCAAACATAATCACCCCATAAGGCAAAAATATTTTAGTGAGGTCAGTATAAAAAAAATTACTTACATTAAATTTTCCGAAAATAAAAATTGATAAACCAGTAATAATAGCAATGACCACCATGCTTAAAATCATTTCTAATTTTTTGATGGTTTGTAATCCTCGCCAAATAAAAATACTGCCGATAGACCAAAAAAAGACACTCCAATAAACCGGATCTCCACCAAATATTGCTGATAAAGCTCGACCCTCACCAACAACATAAGCTAGAAGTGTCCCAAAAAATCCAAAAATCAACATCAGGGACATAAAATTTTTAACACCTTTGCCCAAATATTTACCAGCAAAACCAGCCAGCTGAAAATCTTGTCTGGTACGCACAGCAATTTCACCTACCATAAGATTCAAAAGCATCATTACTAAACCTAAAACAACGATCATCAATACTCCAATAATCACACCCACTCGCGACACTACATAGGGCAAACCCAAAATACCGGCACCAATAGTCATACCAGTAATCAAAAATACAGCCTCACCGAGTGATGCGGTTTTTTTATATACTCCTTGATGTAAGACTATTTTGTGATCCATATTATTTAGATAAAGGACACCCGGTTCTTTGAGCTAAAGTTTCTATGGACAAACGCCCGGTTTTTTCCGTGCCATCAGAAAATCGCCAAGTCGGATAGGCTCGGATACCAGCATCTTCACAGGCTTTGGTTTGCGTCCGACCGTCTTTTTCCGCACATTCGGTATAGGGTAAATATTTTTTTGAAACGCCAAACATTTCTTTTTGTGCCACGCAATGCGGACACTGCCACGAACCGTAAAACTTCACACCTTTATCTTTCAAGCATTGAGCAAATTTATCTGTGGAATTCATTTGCTTGTTTTTCGCGTAATAAGAAAAAATAAACAAACCGCTCGCAATCAACAGTAATACTCCGGCGATGATGATAGAAATTTTAAGATTTTTAGTCATAATTTTTTATATTTTTAATCTTTTCTGTTCTTGTAATTTTTTAAAATTCAATTTGACAATGACCGGTTTTCCAGTTTTAACTTCAATTTGTTTTCTAGCATTACCGGCAATACTTCCGCCTTCGCGTGCCACTTGACGATTTTCCGGAAATGTTTTTGGTTCACGTTTCTTGGAAATTTCCACGGTCGCAGTTTCAGCTAACATATTCAAAACCAATTCCAAATTCGTCATATTGTCTCGCAAATTTTCTTTTTTTAAATCCTTATGCTTTTTGTAATCCTTGGTTTTTAAACCAGCCCAAGCAAAAGAAATATCATCAGTCAAAATAGCAAATTCATTATTTGTCTTTACTCCTCGTTCATCCCATTCATTGGTGAGATCTTTTCTAATTTCAATACTTTTTAAACGTAAATCAACCCAATTTTTTGAATATCCTTTTTTTAAATAAGTCTCAAGCGCTCTTTGAATAGCTTTTTCCGGATCTTCAATTTCTTCAACCCTTTCATAACCCACCCTGGCTAACCACAATTTGAATGGTTCGGCTTTAGGTGAAGGTAATGATTGAATAAGCCGAAACATGGTTTCAGTATCAGCTACATCAGTAATTCTCATTTTACCATCAGGAGCAATCATTTTCAAACTGTTACATTTTGTAACGGTTTCACCAGAACCCTCATCAATTAGACGTTTTTTTAAAACACGCCAATAAACTGCCGGATTTTTACTGTTAATTAGGGCGGTGATGATATCCACAACTGAAAAATACCACAACTCTTTTTCATCATCCCAAATCCGACGAATTTGGCTACCTTCAAAAATAGCAACTTGTTTTTTATTTTTTTTCATAAATTCCTTTTTTATTATTATACTATAAATATGGGTAAATAAAAAGGTATCTTTTAAGATATCTTTAAAGATACAGGTGGGCTATAAGAATTTTTTTGTTTTAGATTCATTTAACTAAAACAAAGACACGGTTTTTGATAAGCATACAAAGGGGGTTGACTTTTTTTATCTAATAAATTATAATTTAATCATAAACAATGCGCGCCTAGCTCAGTTGGTTAGAGCATCTCGTTTACACCGAGAGGGTCAGGGGTTCGAATCCCTTGGCGCGCACAAATTTAAACCTCGCCACTAGGCGGGGTTTTAAATTTGTGTAAATTATTTCAATTCTTATTCAAACTTTTGACCATATTATCATAAAAAAATATTCCTTTTTCTTTGGCTAACCAAAACCACCATTCCGCTCCCCAAAGATAGGCACGAGAAAATCCGACCCGTTGAGCATAATCAACATTATCCCTGAATCTTTTGGGTGACATAGACTTCAGCTGATCCGTCAAATCATAATCATTGATGGATTTATCCGGAATCCATGGTTCAGCCTGCAACTCTACAACAAATGAATCCTCTATATTTCTTCCGGTCAAAAGTAATTTAAATTTATAAAAAGATGCAGGAATCCAATCATAATTAAAATAACCCAAATGCTGATGCCAGACTACCCGATACAGGGTCGTGCCGAAAAAATTACCCACCCGAGCGGTCTTTTGCCAAGTACTCAATTCTCCGCTGTCGGTAATTAAAATTTTATGATTTTTATCTAAACTTTTAACCATTTCCACTTCTTCTTTTAAATAATCTGCATTGTATGCCGGACATTTACCAAAAGCCAAAAACGGTTCATTTTCCACTTGCCAAATTTCTAAAGCCGAATTATTTTTATAACGATCTACCACCGTAGCCATATATTTTTTCAACTGCAATCGATAGGATTCATTATTTTCTTCCATAGCCCAATCTGGCAAATGACATTCAGGCCAACGCAAAGTCTTTTGACCAATTACTAAAATCACCTTAGCATTATGTTCCACTGATTTATCCATTAACCAATCCAATTCCGTAAAATCAAATTCCCCTTTTTGTTTTTCCACCGCATTCCAATTTACAGACAAGCGGGTATAGCGAAAACCCCAATCCGTCAAAATTTTGTTATACACCACTTGCGGATTTAAACATAAATATTTAGCGTATTCACTGTCAAAAGTGACACCATAAACTTGGTTGTAATTTCTGGGCAAGCTGTAATAATATGCTAAAAGTCCAACCACAAAAACAAGAATAACTAAAGAATAAATAATCCTGGTACTTTTTTTGGTTTTTGGTTTGTTTAATTCCATAATTTTATACTAACAAATACAAGCCGAAACCGATCAAAGCCACAGCTAAAATTTCTTGAACGATTTCTCCAACACAATATTCTTCTTTGAATAATTTCGGAAAAAAATAACTTAAAAATGCCACGAGAATTACCACCATCCCAAATTGAATGCCACCCAAAGCATTGACAACAGAAACACTGCCAGAAGCGATGGCGTATTGAACCAACAAGACACCTACTACGGCTAAAATTTTATTGATAGAAACTAACACGACATTGGATGAAAATTTTTCTTTAGTTTTAATTTTTTTAACAAATAAACTTTTTCTAACCATTGGCCAAAATAACAATAATACTCCGGGAATAGCGATAAACAATCTGGTCCAGACAAAGCCGGTATAAAATCCATAATCAATATAAATAAGCTTGGCGGTCACATGAGAAATCGCAAATAATAAACCAGCGAGTATTCCCCATAAAAAACCGCTATGCCAACCATTGTGAGCACGACTTTTTTCAAAAGAGATGAGCAAACAGCCGACGATTAAAAATATCATGGCGTAAAGTTGCGCACCGGTAAAAATTTCTTTTAAGAAAAACTGATTTAAAATCAAAGTAAAAATCGGCACTGCTGCCCCAACCAACGGTCCAACATGGGAAACCTCACTTTTGGCAAAAGCGATATAAAACGCCCACATTGCCAAACAAAAAACCATACCTGAAATAATCGCAGTCCACCAATCACCACCATTCAACCAATTCACACCAAAGGGTAAAAGCAAAGCCAGGGGTAATAAAAAAATTGATGAATAAAAAACAAAAACGATTGGCTTCATTGACCGATTGGATAAAATAAATTTATCCAATATTGAAACACTGGACAAAAGTAAATAACCAATAATTGCAACCGTTAACCACATAATGTTTTACCTTAATTTCTCCTTACCGCAAATAATCGCATTGTGAAATAATTTAGCCACAGTAATCGGACCGACTCCACCAGGGGTGGGTGTAACCGTTCCACCTTTTTTATGAATTTTCTCCCAAGCCACATCCCCAAAAACTTTGCCATTTTCATAAACAAACCCGGCATCAATCACGACTGCACCTTTTTTAATCATTTTATAATCTACCAAATTCTTTTTTCCAACACCGGTAATCACAATATCCGCTTGTTTTGTTTTAGCTTTGAGATCTTTGGTTTTACTGTTACAAATCATCACTGTCGCACCTCTTGGTAAAAGCAACATTGACACTGGTCGCCCCACCAAAAGTCCGGCGCCAACCAGCACAACCATCTTACCTTTTAAATCAATTTTTAAATCAGCTAAAATTTCCATAATCGCCCCAGCTGTTGGTGGTTCTACCAACACATCTTGCTTGATTAAGCGGCCTAAATTTTCATCAGTCAAGCAATCAATATCAGTAGCCGGAGATAAATTACTTAAAACTTTTTTTTGATCAAAATTTTTCGGCAAAGGTAGCTGGACAATACAACCAATCACATCCCGTTGTTTTTGTGTTTTAACCAAATCATCAATCAACTTTTTCTCACTAATTTCCTCAGAATATTTTTTAAGTAAAAAATTCAAACCCAGCTCCCCTGCCAACTCTCTTTTTCGTTTGACATAGAGCTCGGACTCTTTCAAATTCCCAACCAAAAAAACTACGACTTTCGGTTTTAGTCCTTTCTTTTTTAAAAACACGACCCCTTGCTTGGTTTTCTTATTGATATTGTCCGCAATCTTTTTACCGTTGATAAGCATATGGGTATATTATAACAGAAACAAATAAAAAATGCCACCCGAGGGGGTGACATTTGGATAGTACGGAAAAAAAATGGACAATCTATTCTCTAAAGATGGCATCTACTATTGCTACCATCCGAGACCACTCTCTCACCACCTCGCTGTTAAAAACCACAAAAGCCCGATCGGTAGATCTTTCATAAATCAAGAATATGATAATACCAGTGTTCTTACCGGTCTTTATATAACCAAATGTGCTAAGCCCAATTATTTCTCCAGAAAAAATTGCCATGATACGCAATTCGTCTTTTTGGATTTTAGACAAATTAGAAAGTTGCTGAAGCACTTCTTCCTTACTCATATATTCATCTTTCAAAGGTAGTATCAAAGATTGATCTACACCCGTCAATAAACTGTGTACATGAGAAAATTTCAAACCTAAACTCTCATGTGATACAACACCAATAGTTTTTTCTGAACTATACAACATCACATTCTCCTTTTTATCCGCCGTAGCTTCAGCGGAGGTGAATTATTGAATCGCACACACAGCTTTATTGCTGGTGGCGAAAAATTGACGAAAAAATTAGTCAGGCATCAAAATTTTTTTATCTTTATTTTTACCTCCATATAAAAAGAACTAATTATTCTTGAATATCTCATCATAACACGAATTTAAAGCTTTGTCAATCACATTTCCTTATTTTATCCCCTCTTACTCACAATCTGTTTTTTATATTTTGGCTAAAATTAGCTAAAATTACACTTTTTACGAATTTCAGCCATTGACAATATTCCTAATTTATGCTATATTACTCTGTTAAACTTTATTTGGAATAATATGCGTATTGCGTTTATCGGACAAAAAGGTTTGCCGGCAATCTTCGGTGGTGTAGAACGCCACGTGGAAGAACTGGCAAAAGAATTGGCAACCAAAGGCCATGAGGTTTTTGTGTACGCAAGAAAATGGTATTGTCCTGAAAAAATCACCAACTATGCCGGAATAAATATTATTTATACTCCGACTATCAAAACTAAACACTTGGACGCAATCGTCCATACTTTTACTTCTTCGCTTCATGCTTTGAATAAAAATTATGATGTGATTCACTATCATGCAGTCGGCCCATCCTTATTGAGCTGGATTCCACGATTCTTCAATCCGCGAACCAAAGTGGTGGCAACTTTTCACTGTATTGACCGTTATCATAAAAAATGGAACTGGTTTGCTCGTTTAGTATTGTCTTTGGGAGAAAAAGCAACTTGTAAATTTCCTCATGAAACTATTGCTGTGTCCAAAACTATCCAGAGCTATTGCTTGAACGAATTTGATAAGCCAGTCACCTACAATCCAAATGGGGTACGCATAGTGACTAAAACCGCAACTGATAAATTAGCCCAATTCGGTTTGGAACCAGATAAATATTTACTCATGGTCAGCCGTTTAGTCAAACACAAAGGTGCACATTATCTGTTGGAGGCTTGGCGTTTCGCGCGTCAACAATATCCGGAATTATTAAAGGATTATAAGCTGGCGATTGTCGGTGGAAGTGCATTTACTGATGACTATGTCCAAGAACTTCGTGATATTGCCCAAAATGATCAAAGTATTGTTTTTACCAATTGGCAAAAAGATGAAAACTTGAATCAACTTTATGGTAATACTGCTTTACTGGTCCATCCTTCGGAAAATGAGGGTTTGCCAATTACGGTGTTACAGGCTATGGCTTATGGTAAGGCAGTTTTAGTTTCAGATATTCCGGAACATCAAGAAATCGTTTCTGATAGTAGATACTGGTTTGCTAATTCTTCAGTTTCCAGTCTGGCCGGTAAAATAGTGGAACTCTTAAAAAATTTGGAACTCTTAAAAAAGAACGGTCAAGAAAACTTGGAAAAAGTTAGGGAACATTTCAATTGGTCGGATATTGCTGAAAAAACCGAAATGGTTTATAGAGCGTAAAAAATGACAGTCGCGACTGTCATTTTTTAATTTTCAAAACTATTTCCTCCCCATTGACAGTTTTAATTCCGGCACGAGAATAATAATAAACTCGTGGATTTTTAAAACCGGCGATTGATGCCAATTCTTTCAATTCTTCCGGAGTAAAAATATGAATAAATCGATTGATAATCTTTCCACTAGTCGCTTTCCATGGTACTGTCAAATCCCCTGTCTCCCAATCAACCGGAGATTTTTTTAATTGTTTTTTTATTGAAAATCTTTTTTGACACCACTCATTAAATAAATTCCAATCAATAAACACGGCCGACCCGCCTTTTTTCAAAACCCGCCAAACTTCATTTAATACTTTTTGTTGATTGACCTTGGTGGGAATATGATGAAGCATGGCACAACTGATAATAAAATCAAACTCTTCATCTTTAAATGGTAATTTTTGAACATCACCTAAAACAAACTCAGCCCGTCCTTGTTTGATATCATCATTATATTTTTTTTTAGCAATATTCAATAACTCACGAGAAATATCCATTCCCACATAATGCCTAAATTTTTTTAACGCCACTTTGGTCAAGACACCATTACCACAACCCAAATCAAGTACTTTAATTCCCGACTTAAGCATCTTTAATTTGACCGGAGAAGGTTGAAAACGACTCTGATCCCATTCCTTGGCAATTGTATTGTAATTATCCCGAGTTTCCCGTATAATGCTAATAGCCTGTTTTTTATCCATATATGTTGAATTTACAAGAAGAAATTGTTCTAAAAATAATAAAAAGTAAGCCAAAAACCGACAACGCTCTGGGAATAATTGTGCGGAGTGTTTTGCGTAACCAAAAAAACATTAAGGTTGTTCCTGCTAAATCAGAGCTATTGTTAGCATACCACAATTTACAAAAAAAACACAAGATTAAAACCACTCCCTGGCTTGAGAAGCTACTTGTCAAACGGGCGGTGCGCACCTTATCCGGGGTTTCCATTATTACTGTTTTGACCAAAGCCTTTCCTTGTCCGGGAAAATGTCTTTATTGTCCGGAAGAAAAAAATATGCCCAAAAGCTACTTGGCAGACGAACCGGCAGCCGCTCGAGCGTTATCCTTAAAATTCAATCCATACAAACAAGTCACCACTCGACTTGTTGCCCTTAAAAACAATGGCCACCCCACAGATAAAATAGAACTGATTGTTAAAGGTGGAACTTGGAACGCTTATGATCTGAAATATCAATATTGGTTTATCACTATGTGTTTTATTGGTGCCAATAATTCTAAAACCAAACTTAAAACTACGGACGGTTGGGATAAAATTAAAAAAACTTTAACCAAAGAACAAAAGAAAAATGAAACTGCCAAACATCGAATTATTGGGCTTACTTTGGAAACTCGTCCAGATCAAATCAATATTAAGACTATTCAAGAAATGCGCGAGCTGGGTTGCACGCGAGTGGAAATCGGCGTTCAAACGATTGATGAGGATATTTTACGATTAGTACATCGCGGACATGGAGTCAAAGAAATTATTGACGCAACCAAACTCCTGAAACAATATGGTTTTAAGGTGGATTATCATCTGATGCCTCAGCTCCCTGGTTCCACATCCGCCAAAGATATAAAAATGATGCGAGAAATTTTTTCCAACCCCGACTTTCGTCCGGATATGATAAAAATTTATCCTTGTACTGTGGTCAAAAATTCACCATTGTTTAAAATGTTCCAACAAGGAAAATACAAACCATATTCAGATAAAAAATTAATTGCCGTAATCAAAACCATCAAACAAATTGTTCCGGGATATGTGAGAATTTCTCGCCTAATTCGCGATATTCCCGGAGGTCATATTCAAGCTGGAAACAAGGTCACAAATTTGCGACAGCTTATTCAAACACAAATGAAAGCCGAAGGATTATTTTGTAAATGTTTGCGTTGTCGTGAAGCTGGACATCAAATCGAAATTTCAAATAAAATTCCCAGATTGTTTATTGAAAAATATGATTCAAGTGGCGGAAAAGAATATTTTATCAGCTTTGAAAATAAAGAACAAAACACAGTTTTTGCTTTTTGTCGTTTGCGAATTGACCGAGAAGGATATTTTCCGGCGTTTGTTCGGGAGTTGCATACTTATGGACAATTGGTTAAAATAGGAAAAGCGGACAAAACAGCCAGACAACATCAAGGTTTGGGTACCAGACTGATGGCTGAAGCAGAAAAAATCTGCCAGAAAGAACAAGTGGAGAAATTAGCGGTAATTTCCGGTGTTGGGGTGCGAGGTTATTATAAAAAAATGGGGTATCGGCTGAAAAAAGGATATATGGTGAAAACATTGTCATCCTGACCGAAATGAACCCTGTACACAGCAGTGTTGGGGTGAGTGTAGTGGAAGGATCCTTTATATTCACAAACAACAATTCAAACAATATTGGTATTTTAAAGTAATCTACAAATATGAAAGATCCTTCGACTGCTCCCGACACTTTAATTATATTGTGTCGGGATTCGCTCAGGATGACAAATAAAATTTTATTTTTAATTAAAAATATATGAATTTACTATCCAATTCAATTATCGCCTCTGGACCGGTGATTATTGAAAATAATAAAGTCCTGCTCAATCGAGAAAATAAACCAGAAGGAATAAGTCCGTGGATGTTTCCTGGTGGCGAAGTAGAAAATTTTGACAAATCTTTGGAGGATACTTGCCAACGTGAAGTGATGGAAGAAATGGGAATTGAAGTAAAAATTATTAAACCACTGCGACCGATTATGATAAATAAAGGTGACCGGGTGATAATTCTAATCCACTACTTGGCTGAACGAATCGGAGAAATTAAGCCAGGATTGGAAATTGCCGAATGGAACTGGTGGGATACGGACAACCTGCCGGATAATTGCGCTCATAATGTTTATGAAATAATTAATGATTTAAAAAAATATGAATAAAGCAAACATAGAACAATACGACTCAGTATTATGGGAGGCGATGCAAAAAGAAAAAGTCAGACAAGAAAATGGTCTGGAATTGATTCCCTCGGAAAATTTTGTCTCTACTGCGGTTTTGGAAGCGCTTGGTTCGGTCTTGACCAATAAATATTCCGAAGGTTATCCAAGCAAGCGTTATTATGGTGGTTGTGAAAATATTGATATAGTGGAACAATTGGCGATTGATCGCGCCAAACAACTTTTTGGTGCCGAACATGTCAATGTTCAACCGTTAAGTGGCGCACCGGCCAATATTGCCGTCTATTTCGCTTTACTGCAACACGGTGACACTGTCCTTGGCATGGATTTATCTCATGGCGGACATTTGACTCATGGTCATCCGGTGACCTCTATGGCAAAAATATTTAATTTTATTCGCTATAAAACCAACGTCGAAGGTTTGATTGATTATGACAATTTACGTCAAATGGCTTTGGAACATAAACCAAAAATCATCTTGGCCGGCTATTCCGCTTATTCTCGCGATATTGATTGGCAAAAAATTCAAGATATTGCGACCGAGGTTGGGGCTGTAACTATGGCTGACATTGCTCACATCGCCGGCTTGATTGCCGGTGGCGTGATGACTAATCCGGTATCGATTTTTGATATTGTCACGACTACCACACATAAAACTTTACGCGGACCGCGCGGTGGGATGATTATGTGTAAAGAAAAATTTGCGAAAAAAATTGATAAGTCAGTTTTTCCTGGTTTTCAGGGCGGACCGCATGAAAATAATATTGCCGGCAAAGCCGTGGCTTTCAAAGAAGCGTTAGAACCTGGATTCAAAGAATATGCGAAACAAATTATGGTCAACGCCAAAACCATGGAAACAGAATTTAAAAAGAGAGATTATAAAATATGTTTTGGACAAACCGACAATCATTTACTCTTGATTGATTTAACCAATAAAAATTTGAGCGGTCACGAGGCAGAAGTGGCTTTAGATAAAGCTGGGATTACGGTCAATAAAAACATGGTACCGGATGATCCTCGTTCACCCATGGATCCGTCTGGTATTCGCCTTGGTACACCAGCCATTACCACCCGCGGGATGAAAGAAATGGAAATGACAACTATTGTGGAATTAATTGATATGGTGATCACCAATCACACAAATGAAGAAAAACTGGCGGAGATCAAAAAACAAGTGACGGAGTTAGCTGATAATTTTCCACTTTATAAGTAAAAAAGGCCCGATGAACACCCAAAAGGAGAAAGTATTCACGGGCCTAATATAGACAAATGGGGTGGGGACGAAATTGACTGATTTGATCAGCGGTCAATGAGTGCTTTTGGTCAAATCAGACAAAGCTTTTGTCATTGCCGAGGAGGGAACACACTCTGATCCCCTCGTATCTTTTGAGATTCCTCCGCAAGGAGGTAAAGACACGATCTCATTTGTCTATAATTTTAGTGTAATAGATTAGGGTGAGGGTGTCAAGAGATAGGGTGCTAATATTTCTAAAACTCCTTCACATCCAACAAATTCACTCGGCCGGACATACCAACCGGTTCGCCGGCAATGAGCACTGCTCTGTCCCCTTTTTTCACATAACCTTTATCTTTCACATATTTTTCAAAACCCTTGGTCAATTCTTCCACATTTTTACATTCACGCAGTAAAAAAGATTCTATCCCCCAAGATAAACAAAGTTGTCGTTGGCCACGTTCAGATTCTATGCCCACAAGCACCATAATTGGGGTGCGAAAACGACTCACAAGTCGACCAGTTTGTCCACTGGCTGAGGCCACAAGAATCATCTTGGCATCAACTTTTTCTGCGAGTATCGGCGCGACACCGGCAATTGCTTTACTGACTGAATATTTTTTATTATGGCTCCAATCAGTCATATTTGTTTTACTGTATTCTGATTGTTCTGTAAATTGAATAATTCCAGCCATAGTTTTAATCACTTCCACAGGATGCTTACCTGTCGCAGTTTCATTACTAAGCATTAAGGCATCAGCACGATCAATTACCGCATTCGCCACATCGGTAATCTCTGCCCTAGTCGGGCGTAAATAATTTTGCATAGAATCAAGCATTTGAGTCGCAACAATCACCGGCTTGGTCCAATAATTAGCTTTATCCACAATTCTTTTTTGGATCAAAGGCATTTCAGAAATATTTACTTCCATCGCCAAATCCCCACGCGCGACCATCACTCCATCGGTTTCCTCAATAATTTCATCAATATTTTTCAAAGCTTCGTGTCGTTCAATTTTTGCTACAATAAAAATCGATACATCTTTTTTGATCTTCAATTTTTTTTCACATAAAGCAATATATTTTCTAGTTTGAATGATGTCGTTGGCGGAATGAACAAATGACAAAGCAATAATGTCTACATTCATCTTTACCCCAAATTCAATATCTTTTTTATCTTTATCGGATAAAATGGAAATATCAATATGAGAATCCGGAAAATTTAAACCTTTATTGGAGTGAATGGTCCAACCTTCCACTACACGACAATAAACTTTCGCGCCAATTTTTTTAATGACTTTTACTTCGGCATGGCCATCGTCAATCAAAATTCTATCCCCAATTTTAATAAATTTATGAAGCCCTGGATAAGCCAAAGGAATTTCACCATTAAAATATTCTTTCAAACCAATATTAATAACCACAGTCTTGCCTTCTTTGATTTCCACCCCGGCATCAGGCATAATTCCAATTCTAATTTTCGGTCCTTGAATATCTTGTAAAATAGCAATCGGTTTTTTTATTTTCTCCGCAACTTCACGAATATTATTGATTAACTGAGTATGACTCTCGTAGCTTCCATGAGAAAAATTCAAACGTGCAACATTCACACCGGCTAAAAACATTTTCTCCAAAATTTCTTTTTTTTCACAACTAGGACCAATGGTAGCGACTATTTTTGTATGTTTATTCATAAATTATTTTTTCAAGGCTTTAATTTGCTCAATTTGTGCCGGGGAAACATTTAAAAGTTTCAAGGCTTCTTCCAAACCACTCACAGCAGTCGTCGTGGTAAGCGAATCCGGATTACTCGTCAAAAGATTAAACAATTGACTTTGAGAATTTTTATACATCGGATAAAAGTACCAACCAGCAATCAACAATGGTGCGATGATAAAAATAATTCTGAACCAACCGGCAATTGAGCTCCACATCAGGTGCCGACGAATTTTTCTATTTTGTTCGTAAATAATTTGCGACCATTTTAAATTCTTCTCCAATAAACTTCGAACATCATCCTTGCCGGAAAATTCCAAAGAATCTGATTTATTTGTAGATAAATTATTATCAACTTGACCAACAAACCTGTTCTTTTTTTCTCCACCTTCTTCCAAGGGTGGAGAAGTTTTTTTTTCTTCTGACATATTTTTAAAAAATTATTTTTTAACCTTAATATTTTTCAACTCTCTTTCAAAGGTAGCCACATCTTTAAAATCACGATACACACTCGCAAATCTGATATAACCAATTTTATCAAAAACCTTCAATCTTTTCATAATTATCTCACCAATATCTCGACTAGTGACTTCTCTTTTCTTCTTTTTTTGAATATCACGCTCAACGGAATGTACCAGCTGACTAAAATCATCCACTGAATATGGTCGCTTAGTCAGGGAACGATGTAATCCTTTTTCCACTTTTTCCCGCATATAACTTTCTCGCTGTCCATTATTTTTAACCACTATAATTCCCAACAATTCAATCTCTTCAATGGTGGAAAAACGATATTTACATTTTATGCATTCGCGACGCCGACGGATAATAAGACTGTCGCTTGACGGGCGACTATCTACTACACTCGTTTCCTTATGATTACATACCGGACATCTCATAAATTACATACCCATTTTTTTTCTTAAAAATGCCGGGATATCCAGCTCGTCTTCACTGTCTTTATTATCTTCGGAAAAACCGGTCGCAGAATGATTGTTGGATTTTAAAGAATTAACCACTGAATTTTTAGTGGAAAACCTGTCGTCATCACTTTTATTGATGGTGGTTTTAGTAAACCCAAACCCACCAAAATATTTTTCTTCCGGTTCTTTAGTTTCTTCCTCCACAGTATTCAATTGTTTCTTTTTGCGAGCAATCAACTCATTAAATTTTTTATCTTCTTCCTCATCAGCTTTTTGTTTTATTTTCTCCGCGGAATTAGCACTAAAAAAAGGAAAACGCAAACCCGAATTTTCTTCACTCTCTGCGACTGTGCGATTTGGACGATCATCAAAACCTGTAGCAATTACACTAATACGCATTGAGCCATTCATAGCTTCGTCTATCACTGCCCCAAAAATCACTTTAGCATCCTCCGCAGCCGAAGAAGTGATAATCTTTGCAGCTTCTTCAACCTCATTCATTGTCATATCTGAGCCACCACAAATCGTAAATAAAATACCTCGTGCTCCATCAATAGATAATTCCAAAAGCGGACTGGCAATAGCCGCCTTGGCTGCTTGAGAGGCCTTGTCTTCACCTTTGCCAATACCAATACCCATTAAAGCCGAACCAGCGTTCGCCATAATGGTTTTAACATCAGCAAAATCTACATTGATAATTCCATGCATAGTAATCAATTCAGAAATACCTTGCACCCCTTGACGCAATACATCATCGGCAATTTTAAAAGCATCCAACATGGAAGTCTTTTGATCAATTACTTGGTTGATGCGATCATTCGGTACGGTAATAATTGTGTCCACATTTTTTACCAATTCTTCCCAGCCTTGTTCCGCAATTTGACGACGCCTCACTCCTTCAAAAGAAAATGGTTTGGTGACAACTGCAACTGTCAACGCTCCACTCTCACGTGCCAACTGAGCAACAATCGGTGCCGCTCCAGTTCCTGTTCCTCCACCCATTCCACAAGTTATGAATACCATATCTGCATCTTTGATTGCTTCTCTGATTTCATTTTGCGATTCTTCACAAGCACGTCGCCCCATTTCCGGATCCATCCCAGCACCTAAACCGCGAGTGACAGATTTGCCAATATTCAATTTTTGTGGGGCTAAATTATAATGCAGAGCTTGGATGTCAGTATTGATCGCCATAAATTCCACACCTTTAATTCGCGATTCAATCATGCGATTGATCGCTGAATTACCAGACCCACCAATACCGATAACTTTTATTTTAGCGAAAGTTTCAATCTCCGGTTTTATTTGAGGCATATTTTTTTAAATTAAAATTTTCTTTTTTAAATTGAACACTAAATTTGTTCAATACATTTAAACGGATAGTTCACTATATATAGTGTATAATTTAAACTACTTTTTGTCAAACTTTATGGAATCAAAGACTTGAAAAAATCCTTCACCCCTAAGACTTTTCGACCGGAACTTTTAACTGATTTCCAAAATCCACCACTACCTTCATGATCCAAAGATTTGGCAGTATATTTTATCAAGCCAACAGCGGTGGAATAACTCGGATCATTTGTTTGATCTGAGGCACTAATAAAACCAGTCGGTCGTGCTAAAAATACTGGTAACCGTAAAATATTTTTTCCAATTTCCACCATCCCAGGCAATTTGGCTCCTCCGCCAGTAAAAACTGCACCAGCCGGTAACATTCCACTCTTTTTTATTTTTTTCAATTCATTATCTATCAAAGACATGATTTCTTCTACACGTGCTTGAATAATCAAGCTCACATCTTTCAATTTAAAAATATCATGATCCGAAGCACCAAAATCAAACAAATCAATTTCTCCTCGTCTCTTACTGAATGAACCAGTTAAACATTCTTCATATTGTAATTTTACTCTTTCCACCAAATCTACCGGGGCACGCAGACCCACCGCCAAATCATTGCTGATATGTGCCGAACCGGCCGGAATAACCGCCAAATGTAATAACTCTCCTTCTTCATAAACTACAATACTTGTAGTAGATGCACCAATATTAATTAGTGCCACACCTAACTCTTTCTGTTTACTGCTTAATAAAAGTTCCGCATTAGCCAAAATAGATAAAACAATTGCATCTATTTCCAGTCCGGTACGGTAAATAGCACGAGTAAGATTTTTGATTTGTGAAGACTGACCTAAGACAATTTTAGTATCCACTTCCAATCTGACCCCAGTCATCCCGACCGGATCTTTGATGCCATTTTGTCCATCCACAATAAAACTCCGTGGTGCCACATGCAATACTTCATAATTTAACGGGGTAGCCACAGATTTGGAAGTTTCTATAGCCCGATCCACATCTTGTTTAATAATTTCATTATCACTTTTAGACACCACTACATAACCATGACCGTCTTGAATTATAGTTTGTACCCCGGAAATACCAGCGGTAATATTTTCTATAGGTGCACCCACCAACCGTTCAGCTTGTTCTAAACAAGCTGAAACCGAAGAAACTACATCCTCAATGCCAGTGATAATACCTTTATTAACCCCTTCCGAAGGTGTTTCAGTAATGCCTAATATCTGTAAGACTTGATCATTTCTTCCTTGCGGCATAATATTGCCGACGGCAATCCTGACGAAAGAAGAACCAATGTCCAATCCGGCAATCAGATTGTTTTGTTCTCTGTTCATAAAATATTATTAAAATAAAACTTTTTTAAATAAGACGACCAAATAAGGTAAAAAAACTATAAGCCCGATAAGCATAGCACAAAGTGATACAAGCAAAGTAGCACCAGCCATAATATCTTTGACGCTTTTAACATAAAAATGGAGACGTGGTTTCAACAGATCAGCAAACTTTTCGATGGCAGTATTTAAAATTTCCATCACGAGCACGGCGAAAATAATAGATAAAATTATCAGAATTTCCACTTTATTGAGCGGTAAAGCAAGCAATCCGATCACCACAAAAATCGCCACTGCCACCTGGATTCTAAAATTTTGTTCATTTTTAAAAACATAAATTAAACCACTGACGGCACTTTTTATACTTTTTTTAAGCTGACGAAAAGACATAAAACTATTTCTTAAATTCTTGAATTATTTTTTCCTGTAACATAAACATTTTTTTCTCTTCTACCTCAATCAAATGATCATAACCAACCAGATGTAATAGACCGTGCGTCAACATTCGATAAAACTCTTCATGAATACTTACCTTAAATTCCTTGGCTTGCTCTTTAATACGCGGATAACAGATAAAAATTTGTCCTAAAAAATCATCATGCATAATTTTATCTTCTTGCCAAGCGAAAGACAACACATCGGTAATTTTATTTTGTCCGCGCCATTCATGATTGATTTTCTTTATTGTTTTACTGTCTACAACATTTATTTCCACTCCGCCTCTTATTTTTTTACATTTTTTTTTCGCTAAATTATATAATGATAAAATTTCTTTTTTGTTAATTGGAAATTTGCCAAGATTATTGATGATCGGATCAATCATATCTCCACATTATTTTCCACATCTGTTGATACTGGTGTTTCTTCTAATAAATTTTCCGGCGTAGGGGTGACAAAACCAGGAGCCGGTTCCGGAACCACAGTCGTCGCATCACCGGTATCCAACTGAAAACTCCTAGATACAACATCCATCACCGCTTTATAATTTACTATATTATCCTCATTCGGATGATAAGAAATCACATAAACGAATTGTCTATCTATAAAATAGTAAACCAAACCATCATTACGCATCTTGCCGACTAATTTAAAAGAAGTAGTGAATTCCAATAAATCAGTCATTTTTTCTTGGGGTGCATTGGCATAAAACCATCCAGAAAAAGTTTCATCCGCCGCCAAATCAAATACTCTAACACGAATATTTTCTCCGGTAATAGCACTAAAAATCACTTCACGATAATCACTTTCCACCACCCCAATTGCCCAAGTTTTTGGTACATATAATTTATAACCGAAAATAGGATTTCTATATTCATCTACAATCCCAGCATCAATTAAACGCATCGGTTCAAAACCAGCCGGATTGTATAAATAATATATTTCATGACCATCCGGATATTTATCACCATCTGTATCAGCATTGGCCGGATCCGTATTAAACACTTCTTCTGCCAAGTCGGAAATACGATCATTATCAAAGTCAGCTGACACACCCAATAATCGCGAAGGTAACTCAATCGCCACGGTAGACGAAGGAATAATCACATCACTGACAGATGAAGAGGGGGTGGGCACAACCACTACTGAGCTGGTAGGCGAAGAATTCACCACCTGTTTGATATCTGGTACAGGGAATTGGTTTTGTTTGTCCTGATTGTTCGCTTGATAAAAATAATAACCGGCACTCACCCCCACTAAAATAGCAAAAAGTCCGAATGAAGAAAAAATAACAAATTTTTTATTGGCCAATAAATTAGCCGGATGAACCTTGGTGTTTGCACCTGAAGCGTTTTCTTTTTCCCAGGCTTTTTTTTCATCTGGTGTCACTGTCGTTTGTTTATTTTTTTCCACTTCCACGATTCTTTCCACTTCATGAAATCGCACCACCGGATTGGCACCACCATAAAAATCCTTGGGGATGGTTTTTACCTCCAATTCACTTTCGCTCACAGATGGGATGTTTTTTTCTTCCGGCATATTATTATATTGATATCTATTATAAAGTTTCCACATCTTCCATTGAAGTGGATGAGGCATCCGGAGTGGTAGTGTTCATTTCAACAAATAATTTACCCGGACCAAGCGGATTGTAGCCATTATTTACTTCTTCACCATCCAAATAACTATCATTATCTGAATCCGGATTGAGCGGATCGGTCTTCCAAATATTTACTTCATCACCATCCAACAAACCATCACCATCCGTATCAGTAATTTGCATGGATGTACCCAAAACTTTTTCTTGTGCGTCAGTTAAGCCATCTTTATCAAAATCTAAATTCGTTGGTGTGGAAGTGACCACTTCTTCCAATAATTCTTCGTTCATAAGATTTTCCTCAGTAGATGAAGAAGTGTCGATTATCTGTTCCACCTTTGGTAAAATTACTTCCTCAGCTGTATAATCAGAATAAAATACCCAACCACCATAACCCAACCCGGCAATCACCAAAATAATCAGGACGATAACAATTATTTTTCCTAATACTGGTTCTTTTATTTTATAACTACCAAGTTGACTATTGTAACTCGGAGTAATAATCGGTTTTGTTTCTTGATTGCTTTCCACAAAAGTTTCCATAGTATTTTTCTTTTTTAACACTCCGGAAGCTAAAGCCGTATTGGCTGATGGAAGATTATCACTCGCTGGCGGGGTAGTGTCAGTCGTGGAAAAAATATCTTCCGGTTCCTCACCAAAGGGCAGGTTCTTTGGTGGTTCGGAACTATGTGGCATTTTATCGTCAAACATATTTTAAATATTTAAAATTTATTTTTTAAAATTTTTAATTATTATATTCAATCATCATCACTTTATCGCAGGAATACGCACAATAACTGCAACGACCGTTGGTTCGTGGATCACAGGCTACTCCATTTTTACTACCCATATCACACACCTCATTTTCATCCAAGATACCATTTCCACAATAAGGCACATAATTGATAGAATTTTGGTTGATATCATAATAATCATCCGGATACGCAGTACAGTACCAACCATTAGTACTGTTGGCGTGATCGTCAATAGTTGTAGGATCTATTACTTTATTGTAAAAAGCAATATCTTCAACAGCACCTTTAAAAGAATAAGCTTCAGCATAAACACCCTTATCTATATTTCCATTATAGTCACACTTAGCTCCAAAACAAAGAGGGTAATCCGTATCACAAAAATGAGCGAACATTTCCCTATCAGATAAATTTCCATCCACATACATGTAGTAGGTACCATCCCAACAACGATGATCTGTGGGTAAGCCAACCGGCGTATATTCTACTGTTGGTTCAAAAGCTACAATCAAATGATGCCATACGTCTATGATGGCGTGGTTAACAAGTTTATTGGTATTATTGACATTACCGTCAACAAAATAAGCACCATTGAATTGCGAACCTACACTACTATAAAAATACATTTCTGAACCACCAATACGACCAGTCGCTCCAGAAGTATTATACCACATGTCATTACCACCTTTTGACATTAGCATTAAATTACTGCCAACAGAACTGGATTCCTGCTTGAACCACACCTCCCAAGAAAAAGGCGGGGTAGCCATAGTTTTGTCATCTTTATCATTAATAGTAATCATACGATTTTGACCCATAAAATCAAAAGCCGGATTACCCACATTCCTACCATACACAATTTCTGGACATTCCCCTTGTTTACAAGTGCCAGGATAATTTCCCATAGTATCTTTAATTTCCCCGTTCGGGCCAATAGAATCAAACTCCCATAAAGCCAACATATCTCCGCCTGTTGAACCTCCGCTGGTATTATCTTTACGACAAGAATCAGTACAACTAAAACGACCATCTCGACCATCAGGTAAAATACAGGCTATATCCCCATCACAATCCTCTCCCCATTCCGATTGTATTAAAGTATCCCCGCAATACGACCCACGAGATTTACAATCCCAACCACAAGACGCATCTTGAAATATACTGTATTTAATTGGAGTAATAAAACAATTATTAGTACTACATTCACTATTATAATTACAGCCCTTGTATGAACCAGACACATCCGGATCCATAGTATAAGGTCCACCGATACACCAACCTTTTTTTCCACTCTTACCTACACCCGGATCACACAATTCTCCTGCATCTACCACCCCATTACCACATTTGGCATTATCAATACCGGAACAGTCTGTTTTACAACGCCAGGCTTGTCCATTAAGATTACCATCGTCGCAAACCTCACCACGCGCAAATTGTATTTTACCATCACCACATTTTCCAGGTATTGCGTCCACACACGACACATTACTTGGAGAGCCAAAATGACAACTACTATTACAGGTTCGTTTAATAGCTGTCCCGTTGGGACAACCTGAAATATCCCAGACTATTGATTTTGATGGATCACAATCCTCGCCGGAACCAATCACTCCATCCCCACAAACATTGGAATTGGGTGAAGAAATTTCTGCTCCAGTGAGACAAATACCCAAACTGTCGTAAACAATCTTTGAATCTTGATTTATAAAACTATTTCCATTTAAAAATAAATCATTTTCCATCTTACCTTTTAAAGTAAAATCATTATTTTTAAATAAATAACGATAAGCGAATGAATTGACATTGCAAGCAAAACTAAATCTAAAATCCGCAGTACTCCAACCAGTGGCTGGATCATGGGGAACACAAGCCATATTATATAAATATTTCACAAAATCTGGTGGTGAGCCTGACACAGGTGGGGCTGATCGTCTATAAAATAAAACCTCATCAATTAAACCAGTAAGATTTTCACCTATAACAATTTCTTTTTCATTAAATGTATTTTGAGGATTGGTAACAACAGAACCATCTTGTCGACGAACAGCCGAATCAACAAAAACGCCATCAATATATAAAAACATTCTATTTCCTCCATCACGAGAAGCAAAGATATGATGCCATTTGTTTAATACCAATGGTTTATTATAATCTACAGCATAATACTGAGTATCATTACTAACTCTATAAAGTGCAAATCTGATGGTGCCATTATTAAAATTAGTTTTATTGCCAGTAGCCTCGGCAAAAGATAAGCCACTATATTCAATTTCAAAACCACCTAAGCTTTCACCATTATCCCCCAACCCACCTTTTTTAAAAAGCATGGCAGTTTTTTGTTCTGTTGGTTTAAACCACAATGACACAGAATAACTGGTATTAACATTATAAACAGAACTATGAGGAATAACCACTCGACTACCAGCTGTGCCTTTAAAATCCCAAGCTGAACCAATACCTACACCCGGAGCAAAACCCACATCACCAACAATACTACCATGGTTGGCATTGACTGAACTATCATTTGCACTATTATCTGCCATCCACCAACCTGTTATATGACTATTGCTTATAGAACCGACTGGAACACATTCACTATTGGTGGTACAAAATTGACCAATATTATGCAAACATGACCCAGCTGGTGCCAACTTATTGATCGGATCAGTCGGTAATACTCCTACTTGACTGCCAAGTTCATTCCAAGAATTAGTCCAAACACTCAAAGCCTGCCCAGGAATATAGGTGCTCTTACCCATAGCTGGATAGCCAGAGTCACCTACCTCCGCCTTGTAATCAGTCAAAGCCACGGAAATATCACGCAAATCTTTAAACCTCTTATAATTTCTCCTGATTTTATCTTTATGGGTCAAACAAAGAGAGGTGTCCGAATACATCGCACAATCCATATCAGTCTGACAAGGTCGTTCGTAATTCGGTTTGCCGTATTGATAACCACTACCAACCTTAGCAAATTGCAATTGATTGGAACAATATGCAATGTTTTCCAAACCAATATTAAAATCTAAATTTTCTATCATTTGATCAAAAACTTTTTTCATTTCCGGACCAGCGTTTTGACTCAAAGTAAATAAATAAATATTTGAATAAATATCACCGTTTTTTATTACCGTATCAATATAAATATTACTACCATTGGTAATAGCATCATTACCTTTAATAGTCAATTTTTGATACCCTTGAAATGCTGGTAACTGTAACATTTTATACACGGATTGAGCTTCCGTATTTTGCAACACTACAATCCCGATGGCGTCTGGGGTAGAAGAAGCATAAAACAAATATTTTCTTAATGCTCCAACTTCCATACCCACTTCTCCGGTATTTCTCACTGAATATTTTAAATCAGGCAAATCATCACCTTCACCGACTTCACCATTGTCCATACAATAAAAAGTAGCAAAATCATAATCAGTATCTTCAAAATTTACATCCAGGCTCGGCCAAGGATTTTCACAAAGATAAACTTTCAATTTAGTTAAACCTGAAGCTTGCGGATTATCCGGGGTAAAATTATTTTCTAAAAAGTGTACTGCAGCCACTACATCCACTTCTCCACTACGATTACGAGCAGTTGCAGAAATCGGTGAAGTAGCTGGTGGAGTCGTAGAATAAAGAGCCAAGGTGACAAAATCATTCTCCCATGGCGACCATAAATATTCCCATTTATAACCATTAACTGGTTGGATAAGCTGACCGTTTTTAGTAGCTGATTTTACGGTCAAAGAGATATTTTCATCCACATGACTGAATAAATATTCTGGAGGATCAATTGTTAAAACATCAAGCAAGCACATTTCATTACCAGTAATAAACTGCCATCTAACATCCCCACCAATACTTACACCATTGATATCACGAATACCAGGTAATAAAATAATTGCGTAATCCGAAGAAGTGGATAGAGGCTGTTGAAGATTAACCAAAACATGAGAAACTGCCGTTATTTCATCCAGCATGGTTCCATCCGTATTTTTAACTAACGGATCATATACTACTTCATAAGAAATAGGAGTTAAACCAGCACACCAAGAATTTGAATTTATTAGAGTTTTGAAAGCATTAACCGGACCAATGGTAAAAATATTTTTTACAAGAGCCACAACCTTAGTCCAAGCTTTTTTATACCAAGGAGCATTTGTATCAATATTGTTTAAAGAAATATAGTGAGAAACATCTTCACCGGTCGAACAATTATTCGCAGCATTACCTTCTGCCACCAAAATATTTCCGGACAAAGAATTCTTGTCTATTTTTCTATCAAATACAACTTCAATATATGTATTTGGACAAATATTAGTTTGAGGTGGAATAGTTTTTTCCGGATAAGTACTAATAACATTCGGACGAGCATAACAACAAGTATTAGCACCCACACCACAGGCCACACCAACACCACACCTTCCGGAACACTCACTGTCTGAACTGTAACCACATTGAATCACAAATTCACCTTTACCTGAAGCGGTTTTACCCTCTTCAGTACCGACAGCCACTATATCAGTTCTTTGTGCCGGCGGATTACCAGAAGCTACAGCATTGCCTTTACCTTTAACTAAGACCCAAGGATCTATAAAAATATGAGAAGGAACCATGTTTGCTTCACAATTACTGTTTTCTCCCAAACCAACAAAACCATCACCACATACCGAAGGCGTAGAATAATACAATGACGATCCTGTAAGTTTTTGTTCCGCGCTACAACCTTCCATTCGACCCGGACCGGTATAATCCGTACATTTCTTATCTTGTAAATAACGACAGTCAGGACTGCATAAGACTGAATTATAACCAGCTGAACCATCACAGCCTGAATCTTCACTCGGTGCTACTATTTTATCACCACACTGACTGATTGCCTCGGCACAAGCGGCCGTATATTCTTCATAGGTAAACCCACCAAAACCAACAAGATTATCTGTACACCAACGAGCAGTTAAAACCGAACCGGTATGTAGACATTTATTAGAACAATTCATAGCAGACTTCGGATCAGTAAAAATTGGTGTGATACCAATATCACAATCCTCACCCGCACCTAAACGACCATTACCGCAAATAGAGGCTGTGGTCGTAGAGACATCAACAGAGGTCTCAGAACCAAGGTTGGTTTTATTAATAAATAAACAATTTAGACTACAATTACCGGCTTTATTCGGCGTCAAACAATCCTCACCAGCTTCCAAATTGTTATTTCCACAAAGCGGTTCGGCAAAAGTTTCTCCATACAAAATATCACTGCCTTTTTTCAAACAATTGGTAGTACAAAAATTATTTTTTCCAAGAGTAATAAACTGTTGAACTTCTGCAACCAGTGGTTGCGAACTAGTCCAATTCCAAGGTATGTTCCAAGCATTTAGTCTTTGACCATTTACTGCACAAGTATCTGGCGAAGAATAGGCCGAGGCACTATACACGGCTCGTGCGTTGACTACTGGTGCATTAAACACTTGTGGTATTACCTCTACCCGATCAATAATACATTTTTCTTTTTTAGTTTTAAAACGCCAAGCGAATTCTTTTTGATAAGCCTTACCAGCGACAGTCACATCATTCTTGTTAGCCAAGCTGTATAATTGTTTATTGGCAGTGGTTGCAGAAGACAAGACGACCAAATAAATCACATCGGGTTCCAATTCTCCAGGTGGAGTAATAATTAAATGACGACGATCTGCTGGATCAAATTGAGTATTAATACCACT
>Ga0172381_10001505_pt1 | contig 27138 bp, 32 predicted proteins | sample Leawel6488metaG_FD_119754 | JGI IMG/M metagenome (GOLD analysis project Ga0172381, IMG submission 119754) | Leachate microbial communities from a municipal landfill in Southern Ontario, Canada - Leachate well 64-88 metaG | ecosystem: Engineered > Solid waste > Landfill > Unclassified | place... | reverse complement strand
TTTATAAAAAATAATACGGAGATAGACGGTAATTTATATACTCCAAAAAAAGATATAACCACTTATTCGAATATAGATGATCTTATGATTAAATATAATAGTTTATTATATTATAAGCACGGAAATCGTAAACTAGAAACATACAAAGAATGCGTTTATATAAAGGAATACGAAGATGACACGTATGAAATCATTAAAAAACTCAAAGAGATGTCTTCTGGTGGGTTTAAAAAATATTCAAATTCAGTAGAAGCATGGTTACAATCAGCAGTTTATTCTATTGACTGCCCAGAGAAAAAAGAAATATTGAAAAAAATGTTTGAAAATTCGCGAGTTTCCATAATTTATGGTGCAGCGGGAACAGGAAAATCTACAATGATAAAACATATATCTAATTTCTTTAATAGTGCTAAAAAATTATATTTAGCTAACACTAACCCAGCAATTAATAATTTAACAGAAAAAATAAATATTTCTAATAGCACCTTTAAGACAATCGCTAGCTTTCTGTCGCCAAAAACGGATATCACAGAATTTGATTTATTAATTATTGATGAGTGCAGCACTGTGAGCAATGCCGACATGAGAAAGGTTTTAGAAAAAGCTTCTTATAAGATATTAGTTTTAGTCGGCGATGTTTTTCAGATAGAATCTATATCTTTTGGAAATTGGTTTAATCTGGCTCAGTCTTTTATTCCGAAATCATCAGTATCTGAGTTAACTAAGCCATATAGGACAAAAAATGATAAATTATTGGATTTGTGGGGCAGAGTAAGAAGAATAGATGGTGATATTTTAGAGCATATAACAAAAAATAAATATTCTGCAAAACTAGATGATTCAATTTTTGATCATTCTGATGACGATGAGATAATTTTATGTTTAAATTATGACGGACTTTACGGAATAAATAATATTAATCGATTTTTACAAAACAATAACCCGAGTCCATCCATCAGATGGGGCGTTCAAACGTATAAAGTTAACGATCCAGTTTTGTTTAATGAATCAAATAGATTTTCTCCTGTTGTTTATAATAATTTAAAAGGAAAAATACTCGGGATAAATAAATTAAGTGATAAAATTCAGTTTGATGTTGAAATTAATAAAGTTATAAATGAGTTTGATGCATTGGGTCATGATTTTCAGCTTTTAGACAGTACTGAAAAAGATAAATCGGTGATTAGGTTTTTTGTTAATCAGTCAAAAAATACCGATGAAGACGATGATGATCGCTCCAGTATAGTTCCATTTCAGATTGCTTATGCTGTTTCAATCCATAAAGCACAAGGCTTAGAGTATGATTCAGTTAAAATCGTTGTTACAAATGAAATTGAGGAAATGATTACGCATAATATATTTTACACTGCGATAACTAGAGCAAGAGAAAAATTAAAAATATACTGGACGCCAGAAACTGAAAGCAAGGTATTGGCTGGCCTTAAAAAGAAAGACAACGGGAAAGATGTGGCGCTATTAAAGTATAAGTATAGTATCTAAATTGATTTGATTATGTTACACCTATCTGTAACTTTTATATCAATTCCTGTGTCACTTTTGTCACTTTTTAAGAAAAATCATAGCGCACGAGGATCTTATTTTTAAGAGTCTTAAAAAATCACCGAAAAGCCTTACTGGGCTTGCCGAAATTACGGTTCCAGCCCGAGGTAGCCCGCAGATTGTCAATATCATCGTTGACGCAACAATTAGCTAGGATTTCAAAGGGTTCTTTGAATTTAATCTTAGCTAATTTTTTGTTGGCTATACTTGAGTTCCAAAGTATATTTGAGAGCATTTTTCTTTTGTCGTCTAAAGATACTTTGAAAAATGCTTTTTTCATTTGTTTTGGGACTAAAAAGAATTTTTTAGTCAGTTCCAAAGTACTTTCTGTTAAAACTATTTCTTGCTCATTTTCCAGTTTTTCTAAAGCCTCATTTAGATTCTTGATTTCATTTTTTATAATATTCTCTTTTATTTCGTAGTCCTCTTTAGCAATAGTCTTGTCTAACAATAAATTAAACAATTCTTCTTTTCTGTTTTCTTGTCTTTTAATCTCATTTAACAAATGATTTTTAGTTTCCAGATATTCCTGTCTATCAGGATTATTGTTAATCATTAATTCTTTGGTATTGTGATACATCATTTCCACTTTGTCCTCGTCTATCGTTATATAATCAAAAATATTGCCTAAAGTTTTAATCGCTTCGTCTTCTCTCAAGTAATGATTATGTTCTTCGCAACCGCCTCGGCCATTAGTACAATAATAATAGACATATTTTTTCTTCTTGCGAGAGGCCGTTAATAGGCAACCACATTTAGCACAGGTCATTAATCCTCTAAAGGGGAAATAGGCTCTTTTCTTTTTGGGATGTTGTTTCTCTAGCATTACTTTTTGGCAGTCGTCATATAGCTTCCGAGAGATAATTGTTTCGTGTTTGCCTGGATATTCTTTCCCGTGAAATACCATTGTCCCGCAATAGAACGGGTCATTGATTAGCTTATATATCTTGCTCTTATGATATTTAACATTGCCTCTACTTCTAAACCCCTCTTTAAACATTAAATTAGCCAATTCTTTCATTGTATAATTACCAGTCGCATATAGTTTAAATATTTTCTTGATATATCGGGCTCGGACTTTATCAACGGTAATTCCGCCTTTCCCGTCATTCAAATAACCAATCGGGGCAAAGTTCGGCCATAATCCTTTTTCTATTTTAGTTTGTATCCCTCGTTTAACATTCTTGCTTAAGTCTAAAATATACTGGTTAGCCATTGAGCCCTCGATGTTTAGGAGTAGCACATTGTCCGAGGGCAGATATTGCCTATCGCTCGTCTGGATAGCCTTAATATGCCCCTGTTGGAGCAACCATTGAATCTTTCCGCTGTCTATCGGATTACGACTTAACCTGTCTATCTTCCAACAGATAATGCCATAGTCTTCGGAGCGGTTATTTTCTAATAGCTTAACCATTTCTAAAAACAGCGGTCGGTTATTGGGCAACTTGGCCGATTTGCTTTCGGTATAGGTCAAAGCAATATCTAGTCCCAGGTTAGAGGCTAGTTTATTCATTTCTATCACCTGGCTCTCCAGGGATAGGACTTGCTTGCTCTTGTCCTCGGAGGACTTGCGAGCATAGAGGATGTATTTCATATAGTTTTAGCTAATTTATCGGTTGGGCTTTTATCTTAGCGGCCTTTTGTGTGCGTATAGTCAAGTTAATTATATAGAGGTATAATGAAATAACCTCATTGAGGCCTTTATTCATTAATTTCATAATTTTATGAAAAAGATTAATAAGGAAGTCATTGGGGCAAACTTGTATCTTTGATGATGCAAGTTAGCCCTGTGGCTTTCTGAGTTTTTGGATGTAGAGGTGGTTCGCCATGTCTTATTCCATTTGCTATGACTGTAAACAGGCCAATTAAATCGTTTCTTTTGAGACGATTTTTTTGTTATTTTAAAGTTTTTTTGCCGGCCACGTTTTCCTTTTTCGGCTCCCCCTACGGGCGATCCGCCAAAAAAGGAAAAACGACGGCAGCCGGCCGTATCTCTACTCTAGCAAATCAAAGTTCCCGAAAGTTCTGGGGTAAATTTAGGGGTAGAAAAAGGGCATTATTCCTTTAAGGTTAGCAAATCAGAATTCCGCAAAGTTCTGTGGAAGATTTAGCGGAATATCTTTTCATAAAGTCTAACAAATCAGCATTTGAGAAAGTTTAGTCAAAGATTTGGTCAAAGGCAATTATATTTTAGAATATTGGAATAGTTGTAAATGCACGTGCAGATTTGCGTTAATTTTTTTTGCTAATTTTCATATTTTGTGGTACTTTATTAATATAAAATTATTATAAAAATGAATAATAAAGAAAACTGGGTTGAATTTTTCGATTCTTTTATTGAACTATGTGAAGTTTCTTGTAAAGAAATAGAAAATCATGGGTATTTTGCGGAATATAGTATAAATATCAAAATTGCTCTGATTTTTAACGTTAAACACTCAATAGAACTATTCCTTAAAAGTGTTATAAGAATGATTGATTCTAATGAAGTGATAAAATCACACAATCTAGAAGAAGTATTTATAAATCTAAAAAGTAAGCTGGAAGAAAAATTGAAAAATTTCACGTTTCAAGATTGTCAGGCAGAGTTAAGGGAGTATATAGAACAGGAAAAGAAAGAATGGGAAAAAGGAAGTTATTTTAGTGATATAAAAGAAATAATAAAGTATTATGATGAATCTCTTTTTTTGGAGGACGGTAAAAAGGCAAAAGATATTAAAAATACATTTTTTAGATACCCAGAGGATGCCTCTAGGAATACTCACGATATAGATTATTATTCTTTTATTTACGGTGATAAATTCGATGTATATAAAATTTCTGAAGACATAAGTGTTTTATCTCTATGTTTTAATTCAATTAAAACAATTCTCGTATAAATATATGATTAATGAAAAATTAAAAAAGTATTTACTAAATAAAGACGAAAAAACTATAAGTTTGTTTTGTGCTAACGGTTCGGACGCTGGGAAAGCAGATGCAATAAAAATTATTGATAAAAGTAATGCCCAATTTTTAGATGACTATAACAATTTTAAGAAACAAGGTTTGAGTGAAAATGATATAGAAAAAATATTTGATAAAAAGATTAAGGTGGTGTCTGACACCATAAAGAATCACGGAATTATTACTGGGGAAGTTAATAAATTCGAAAAAAACCTTGATTTTTATAAAAATAATTTTCCGATTGTTAAGTATGGTATTGATTATTATGCAAAAGATTTTTCTGTAAAAAATCAAGAAAAAATTATTGAAATATCTAATAAATTAAATCAGAATTTAGTAGGGCCAGAAATAAAAGAAATAATGGCTGATAATAAAAATTTTAAAGAACGAGTGCCAAAAAAAGCAGTTGAATTAATAAGGCAGTTTGAAAAAAATCCAAGCTTGGCTGCTACTTTCTGGAATGATACATATAATCATTATCGGTATTTTAATAATAAAATATATTATATAGAGGTTCGTTCAGACGCCTTACTACCTAGCATTTATTTTATTGAATATGATATTGAAAATTTTTGTAAAGGTGTTAATGAATTATGTAAAACAAATTCAGCACTGTTAGAAAAATATAAAAAAAATACAAATTTGTATCAAAAGTTATTAGTAATGTTAGTATTTGTTTTTGCGGCATTATTCATGTTATTCAAATAATTTAGTCAAATAACAAATTTTCGTTGATAAATTTCTTTCCAATATAGTACCAAGCTCTCCGCAGAACGGGACGAAGCGAGTCTAAAAGCTCATTTCGTCCTTTTTTTTATCGGCTCCGCCGGTTGGCGGATTTGAAAGTTCGAACCTAAATATGTGAGAAATATTAAATTTTATTTTTTTGACTTTTTTATCTGGAAATGCGATGATTTTAAAGTAAATATAAAAATATGAGCCAAATTTATAACATTTATTGCGATGAAAGTTGCCATTTAGAAAATGACAAGGAAAAAGCCATGGCTATGGGTGCGGTTTGGTGCCCCATAGACGAATCGGCAGTAGCTTTTAAAAGGATAAGAGAAATAAAGATTCAAAATAAGCTAAGTCCGAAATTTGAGATTAAATGGACGAAAGTGTCGCCAGCTAAAATTGATTTTTATTTAGATTTAGTCGATTATTTTTTTGATAATTCAAATTTGCATTTTCGCTGTTTAGTTGTGCCTGATAAGAAAATTTTAAACCATGATAAATTTAAACAGACCCATGATGAATGGTACTATAAAATGTATTTTGATCTTTTAAAAACTATTCTTAGTCCCGAAGATAAGTATCGAGTTTATATTGATATTAAAGATACTAATGGCGGAGAAAAGGTTAAAAAATTACGTGAAGTATTGTGCAATAATTTATATGATTTTGATAGAGAAATTATTGAATGGGCGCAAATAGTTAAGTCTAATGAAATCGAGTTGATGCAAATATCCGATTTTTTGCTTGGAGCGGTTTCCTATGTGCATCGTGGTTTAAAAAGTAGCGTAGCTAAAAATAAAATTATAGAAAGAATCAAGGAGCGATCAAACTATACTCTACTAAGATCGACTTTATTTCAGGAAAATAAATTTAATATTTTTGTTTGGCAGGCCAAGCAGTAAAAGAAGTATGATTAAATTACCACCGTTAATTTATTTTAAAGATTATAATGGAAATTGGGATAAATATCTTGAAGTTTTATATTCTTTTTTTCAAGATGATTTTATAAATAATCGGCCAGTTTTTAATGGTAATATTTTAAAATTAAAAAAATACCCGCTACTGAATGGTAAAGAGGCAACCTTTTGGCATATTATTTCCGAAGGTGAATATGAAGAAGAGAAGATTCCTGATTTAAGGCGTTGTGAGCATATTAGATGGCCGAGGCCGGTCGTCGATAACTACCCACATGAAGAAATAAAATATTGGGAAAACAAAAGAGGCGCTAAAAACAGAATCTGCTTATGTTATGGCAATTGGGAATATCTAGTCATCTTAGACAGAAGAGTGGACTATATATTGTTTTGGACCGCATATCCGCTTGATCATGCGCACTCTGTCAAAAAAGCTAAGAAAGAATTCGAAGAGTTCCAGAAAAAGCAAACACCGCCCTTGAGAGGCGGCATCGTTACTCCTTCTACACATGGTAGATGAGCTATTAATATTATAACATAACTTACAGTAGTTGTCTATATTTTGTCAACATTTTTTACTATTTTATCTAAAATTAAACAAATTATATGAAAAAGCATATTTTAGACGGTGCTAATATGGACATTGATCTGACTTCTGAGAATAGTACGCCCTGGAAACAAATGAAATGCCCGTGGAATGAAATTGAAAGAAGTAACCTTCATAAATGTGCCATTAAGAATGTTTCTATTTGTGAATATTTTTGCGGTATTCAATATTTAGATAATATAATTTGTTGTTATCCGGAAAAGAATATCTCAGTTGATAATAAAGTAAATAAAAATTTGGAATAATTATAAAAAAGTTCGAATAGCGTCCCTAACACCCCGCGTACAAAATAAAACAACCAAGTTGGTTGTTTTATTTTGTATTTGAGACGGGATTCGAACAAACTTGAAGCGAGCTAGAAATTTGTCAGTAGACAAATTTCGCAGCGAGCGTCGAACGACCTGCCGGTGGCAGGTCGGGCGCAAGTTATGGACAACGAGTGAGCGAGCGACGGCGAGCGAATGAGGCGGAAATCCCACCCTCTCCGCGAGTTGACAAAAAAATATACCAATATGGTATATTTTTTTATTACTTTAACAAACACAAATATAGGAGATCGTTGTCATGAAAAAATTAACCAAAAAACTAGGGATAAAAATGCTTCCCCATGTTTGGACTATCTTTTTACTTAAAGAAGATGATTTTTTTGTCGAACCTTTTTCTTTCAGGTCATTGCGCTATCGCTGCTATTTTGAGAAATCGGAAGGTCTAACGGAAAAACTGACAGTCTATTTCCATTTAAGCAAAGACGAGAAGTTTGATGATTTGTCACCCCTTCCCAGGTCTATATATTTTTACGGCGCCTATAATCAAGTGTCAGTATGCCAAATGAAGAGCCTGGGAAATATTAGAGAAATGACAAAAGAAGAAAAGACTAAATTCATTAAACTTATAACCGACCGGTTAAACGAAAAGGACATCGGCGATAAGCTCCCGCTAGAGCCAACGACAAAAGAGAAGAAAGATACTCTATCAAGACTCACCTCGGGAGAATTTTATTGTTTTGAGCCACTGGATTATGAGTATAGCGTATACGAAAGAGGATAGAGTGCCAAAATTATTTTTCTGTCCTCCCCAAAAAAGCTAAAGCCGCTAAAAAGCGGCTTTTTTATATAACATCATTCCAACTACGTCCCACCCTCTCCGCAGTTTGTAAATAGCCCTAGATAGGGCTATTTTTGATAGGGAGTTTATCGCTTTGGAACGGCATGATATAATTTATATATGAAAGTAGTCTTGATACATGGCAAAGACACTGATCCAAGTAAAAAATGGTATCCGTGGCTTGGCAAAGAAGTAAAAAAAAATGGATATGATTTTATAGCCCCAATTTTGCCTATTTCCTCGGATCCAGTAATAATTGATTGGCTTGCGGAAATTGATAAAACTAAGCCGAACTTAGAAACAATACTTATCGGTCATTCTCGGGGTGGAGTTGCGGTTATGCGATGGTTAGAACGCCAATCTCCGGATGTCCGAATTTTTAGGGTTATATTGGTAGCTACAAATTCTGGAAGGATAAAAGATAAGGCAATCCCTAGCGAGAGTAATTATGGGTTCTATACAGATAATGGCTATGATTTTAATAAAATTAAATCCCATTGTAATGATTTTGTAGTACTTCATTCAAAAGATGATGCTTGGGTGCCATTTCTTGCAGGAGAAACAAATGCCGCTGGTTTGTCTGCTAAATTTTTACAATTTGATAATTATGGTCATTTTGGGAAAAACTTCGACTCCGTTCCAGAATTATTGCAGGAGGTTCTGCGAAAATGAAGTAAAATTACACATCACCGTTCCAACTACGTCCCTCCTTCTCCGCAGTTTGTAAATAGCTCTAAACACGGGCTTTTTTTGGTAGGCAGATTGAACTTTGGAACGGACGATGCTAATATTAAATAAATATTATTAATAATATGAAATTACTAATTTTAAATGGGGGTTCGTGTTCTGGCAAGAGCTCGGTTATAAAATATATAATGAAAAAAAGAGAACACCTCTTTCACTTATCATACGATTCACTTAAGTGGTCTTTTTCTAATTATACTCCAGACAAATATTATCAGGATGTCCAAAAGATTGTTCTAGCAGTTGCTAGTACCGTATTTAAAATAAAATATGATGTTGTGTCTGACTCAACTTTATATGATAAGTCCAGGAAGGAATTGATTAATTTGGCCACTCTCGCCGGGTACCAAATATTAGAAGTTAATCTTGAGGCAAGCACCGAGGTGCTAATAAAAAGATTTGACGAAAGGGCCGCTAGTGCTTTAGCTACTCCTGAAAGAAGAATATCTAATTTGTCAAAAGATAGGTTTCAAGAGCTCCTTGATATATTTGAGAGAGAAAAGAACCCCCAAGCTATATCAATTAGAACTGACAGTCAAAGCATAGAAGATGTTGCCGAGAGTATCTTAAAGCTATTCTAATAGCTCTGGGAAAATTTTTATTGTTGTTTTTGAGAAGTGTTTATTAAAACCGTTCCAACTACATCCCTCTCTCCGCTGACATAATATAATTAAGTGGACAATTATAGTAATAATAATTCTTATCCCGATAGTTTTAACTTTTTTCTTTGCTTTTATAGGTAAGAAAAAAAGAGAAAAACTTTTCAAAGAATATTTAGAAGAAAAGCAGAAAGAGAATAAAGGTCATGAAAAAAAAGTATCAGAAGCTAAGGTGGCTATACAAATCTCTGTTCCTGAGCCAAATGATGGATTGGGTTCTTCTCAATATCTTTGTGGAGTAATAAATTATCCATCAATGGAAGAAGTAAAGAAAAAATTTGAAGGAACCCGCTTGGGAACAATGAGCTCCGATTTAGATGATTGGTGCTTTCGCATTACTAATGTTTTTCTAAATGAAAAAGGGTTAGAGATAGTAGACTTTTCCAGCTTGGAATCGTTTATAAAGGAGTATAGACCGTATATGGGATATTCTTCTTTAAAAAATAAGAAAAAAAATGGAAAAACATTTGCTGAAATAAAAGAGGAGACTAACAAATAGTCTCTTTGTTTTTTTAATCAAGTCAATCTATTATTATATTTCTTATAAAAAAGCTTAAATAGCACCCCCTAACACTCCGTAGATTGTAAATAGCCCTAAATAGGGCTATTTTTGATGAGGAGTTTATCGCTTAGGAACGATATGTTATAATTTATATAAGATAAATATCAATTATTAAATATATGCTAAAAATAATTATTGCTTCGGGACCAGTTATTGTTGAAAATAATAAAGTATTATTAAATAAACACGGAGATGATGATTTTTGGAAATTTTGCGGCGGGAGAGTTGAAGAAGATGAAATTAATTTGAAAAATGCGGCCAAAAGAGAGGTTAAAGAAGAAATGGGAATTAATGTAGAGATATTAAATAATACCCCTTACTTTTTTTACACGGAAAAAGAAATCGAAGGAGCTCAGGTCAGCGTTATTCTTGCTCATTTTTTAGCTAAAAGAGTCGGGAAGATAACTCCAGGAGAAGATATAAAAGAGTGGCGTTGGATAGACATAAATGATTTAACTACAGAAAATTTAGCTCCAAATATTAAGCCTGTTTTAAAGTATTTTGGTTTTTAGATAATAAAACCATTTCAAACTACATCCCACCCTCTTTGCTAAGACAATTTAGTATCGGATAGACCTAAAAGCTCAGTAAAAACTAGGCTTTTTTGTTAGTTCTGAAAACCCGCCTGCATTGGGGTTGGCGGGGTAGTGAGCTAAATATTGAGATTGCCAAGTGTTTTTGCTATTATTTAACTATATGAATATAAAAAGACCATTTTGTATTACTTTCGCCGGATGCGTTGGTTCATCTAAAACGCCAATAGCCAATTTTTTGAGTTGTAAGTTTGGATTACCAGTTTTTAACAATGACGCAATCAGAACGGAGGTGATAGAAGATTTGGGCTTTTTAGATAATGACATTCATATTAGAAAACGCGATGAAATTATTAATGGAATTCTTAAAAATAAAATATCTTTTATCTGTGACGCCAGCCAAGACAGGGATTGGTCAATTTTTAAAAAAGAGTTATTAAAACATGGATATTCTTGGTTTATTATTAGTCTCGATTTAAGCAAAGAAAAATTAGAAGAATTATATAAAAGAAAGGGTTACGATGAATCGCTTCTGAGATTAGATCAGCTATTTATTGACCACGATAAGTTTACTAAAGAAAATAAAGAAGATATTAATCTAGTTATAAATGATTCTAGTTTCAACAGTAGATTACAATTAGCTTATTCGGCGATTAATTTATATTTGAAACAGCTGATTTAACTAATGCAAGGGAAGAAAGTATCGGAGCGACCCACTTAGTTCGTGCCCCTTACTTCGCATATAATAATCCTAGTAAAATAGGGTTATTTTTGTTATTCTTAAAGTATGTTTTACCCTTTAGAACTATTAGCCAACTGGTTAACTCACTCAGTCTTAAATATCGCCCGAGATACATTATTGGCTAACGCCTTAATTTTTTTTATTGCTGATGTCCTCAAGATATTTATTTTGCTCTTCGTTATTATTTTTATTGTTTCCTATATCCGTACTTATTTACCACCGGAAAAAGTCCGATCATTTTTAGCCAAGAGGAATAGATTAACCGGACATATTTTAGCTTCACTCTTAGGGATTGTGGCACCTTTCTGTTCCTGTTCGGCCGTACCCCTATTTTTGGGGTTTGTTGAAGCGGGCGTGCCGCTAGGTGTTACTTTTTCTTTCCTTATCGCTTCGCCGATGATTAATGAAGTCGCCCTAGTTCTATTAATAGGACTCTTCGGTTGGAAGATAGCCTTAATCTATATCATAAGTGGACTACTTATTGCCATTGTTTCCGGGCTAATTATCGGTCGCTTAAAAGTTGAACATTTAGTGGCTGATTTTGTTTGGCAAAACAAATCGCTAAATAAGGTTATTTCGGAAACTAAAATGAATCAGCAGACAAGAACGAATTACGCTTTAGACTATGCTGTTGATATTTTTAAACACGTTTGGCTTTATGTTATTGTTGGTGTTGGTATTGGCGCCTGGATTCATGGCTATGTGCCAGCTGATTTTCTGGCGCAATACGCCGGAGCGGATAAATGGTATGCCGTCCCTTTGGCAACCTTGATTGGCATTCCGCTTTACTCCAATGCCGCCGGGATTATTCCCTTGGTTAGCGCCTTGACAGAGAAGGGGGTCGCAATGGGTACAACATTGGCTTTTATGATGGCTGTTACCGCCCTGTCTCTACCAGAATTTATGATTTTAAAGAGAGTAATGAAAACCAAATTGATCGTTATCTTTGCCTCGGTTGTCGGTTTAGGGATAATCTTTACTGGTTATTTATTTAATATTATTATAAATTAGGATTATACAACTTGATAATTGTTACAAGTGTGTTCGTCTTTTCCGTATATTGACAAAAGTACAATGATTTAAATTACCGCCTTATTAAGGAAGTTTAGGAATAACTTCCTTTTTTATTTATTTAAAACCATTTCAACTCCATCCAGACCCATGGAAGGGATTAAAGGATTATATATTCAGCCCTTGACAATAATGTTAGAATAATATAACATATTAATATGTTAATTAATTCTAACAATTATATGACTCTCAAACAATATCAAAGAGTAAAATTGGTTTTCGTTATCGTGCTGGCAATTATTTTTAGCCAATCTGTTATTTTTAAAAATTATTTAATTCCGATTGCCGTTATGATTGCCAGCTCTTTAGTTCTAATGTTCTTGCGTCGCCGGGTCAAAGGAATTATTGCTGATGAGCGCGACTTCGCCGTTGGCGGAAAATCAGCTCTCCTCAGTATTCAGATCTATGCCTGGCTAGCTACTATCTCCATGTTTGTTTTTTATGGTTTGCGCGACATTAACCCCGCTTATGAGCCGATAGCAATGACCTTGGCCTTTTCCACCTGCCTCTTGATGTTAGTCTATGCGGCTATTTTTCGATATTATAGTCATTTTAAACTGTCTGATAAAAAAATAATTTATTTAGCTTTAGTTATTGCTTTGTTTTTTGCTGTCATGGTTATTTTTCTAAGAGTCTTTTCTGGGGAAGATAACTGGATTTGTCAAAAGGGAACTTGGCAGAAGCACGGTAACCCCTCTTTCTCGGCGCCTAGTACACAATGCCGCTAATATGAAAAATAATATTAGAGAATTAAGAACCAAATTAAATCTGACCCAAGAAGAGCTGGCGCAGCGAGTTGGGGTTAGACGAGAAACCATAGTTTTTTTAGAGCAGGGAAAATATAACCCGTCCTTAAAACTAGCTCATGATGTTTCTCAATCTTTAGGAAGTGAAATCAGTAAAGTTTTTATTTTTGATTGACCTTTTTTGCTTATTTTGGCCTCGAAGCTAAGGTAGCCGGCAGGATTACTGAGAAGCGTGATTATACCGTGGCTATTAAGTCCAAGTTTGCCTCCGGCAAAGTTATTTACTATTAAGACCCAAACTCTTAATAAACCCCTATTCGGCCTGTCGTTACTAGCGTAGCGATAGGCTTTTTTAAAAGTAACAGTATTGACAAAAATAGCATTATATTATACGATAGTGTATCAATATACTATGATATATCGATAAAAGGTCTTTAAAATAAAATATAAATTAACCCATGGAAATAAGAGAAACCATTTTTAGCTGGCGTAATTCCTCGGTACCGGTTAAAGCAATTTTTTTGGCGATGATAATTATTAGTTTATTATCGGCCGTATACTTTTTAGGCGAGTCGGTTTTCCAGTTTTGGCTTTTAACAAGCGTATTAACATATGTTCTTTCTGAAAAAAACCAACACCTATTCAATTTCGTAATGCTTAACTATAAATTTTTTGAACCGCAGGTAATAGTTAAGCGCGGCGATCAACCATTCATCGATTACTCGTCAAATTATTTTTTTCTGGAATCGGTTAAGATGAAAAACGATGATATTCTTTTCAGCGTCGATAAAGAAAATACTACAGGTGGAGCCGAATCAGGAAAAATCGGTCAGCAGTATTTTATTACCATTGATGCCGACATGATGATGATCCACAACCAACAAGAAACGGAGGCCTTTATTTTTCATGAAATTGGACACATTCGTTTGAAGCACAGTGAAATGACGGGGCTTATTATTTTAGTCGGTTATATTGTCTTGGTAATTTTTCCTCTTCTTCTTCCTATCTTTTGGCTCGTAGAAAATTATCTGTCTCGTCAGAAAGAATTTGCGGCTAATCGTTTTGCGGCTGAACAGACGTCAAATAATTCCATCTTATCTCTTTTAGAGACGACCAAAAATTCGCTGACGAGTAAAGCCAGTCAGACGGATTGGTGGAGCAAATTTCTTTTTAAGTCGTTTTCTCCAAAACCGTCTTTAGACGAACAAATCGCCGATCTCAAAAGCATGACCGTCAATTCCTAATTTGGCGGTTTTTTTTATTTCTATTAGAAGATTTTTTTGCCGACAAAAGCGTAATATTATTAATAAGAAATTAAGATATTAATATATGCTAAAAACAGGAATTGCGGCCCCGAATTTCGAGGCCCGAGATCAAAACGGGACAGAACATAAATTATCGGAATACCTTGGCAAATGGATTTTATTATATTTTTATCCTCGCGATAATACTCCGGGCTGTACAATAGAAGCCTGTACCCTTAGAGACAATTATCCGCAGTTTAAAAAAATTGATGCGGTTGTTCTCGGTGTAAGTACCGATTCGGTCGCTAGCCATGATAAATTCGTGCAGAAATTTAATTTACCCTTTACTCTTCTGGCCGACAACGATCGAAAAATTGTTAAAGCTTATGAGGCGAACGGTTTATTAAGAAGAGTGTCATATTTGATTAATCCGGAAGGGAAGATTGCTAAAGCTTATGAAAAAGTAAAGCCGTCTGAGCACGCGGAAGAGGTTTTGAAAGATTTAGAGATACTAAAGAAATAATTGTTTTAATAATAGCAATAAACAAGCAGCTTGTATTTACAAAGTTGCTTGTTTTATGATAGAGTAATTTTGTCAAAATAAATAAAAATTAGGAGAGGTGCCAGAGCGGTCGAATGGAACAGTCTTGAAAACTGTCGTCGGTGCAAGCCGACCGTGGGTTCGAATCCCACCCTCTCCGCAGATTCAAATAGCCCTATTTTAGGGCTATTTTTTGTATGGAGTTTGTTACTTTGGAATACGATGGTATAATAAAAGAAAAATATATGATAATCAAAGATATAATTCAAATTGGTAATCCAATATTAAGTCGCAAGTCCGAAATTGTTATTGATATTAAATCTAAGGAAACTAAAAAAGTAATTAAAAATTTAACCGATTCAGTTCATTACCACGGATTGATTGGTATGTCCGCTTCTCAAATTGGTGAAAAATTAAGAATTTTTGTAACAGAAGTTAGAAACACTAAATATCGTAATTTAGAAACCGATAAGCTAAGAATTTATATTAATCCAAAAATTATTTGGTCGTCGAAAAAAGAGGTTATAATTTATGAGGGTTGTGGCAGTGTAGCTTATGCTAAATTATTTGCACCAGTTAAAAGACCAGAGAAGATAGTTGTTAAAGCACTTAATGAAAATGGAGAAGAATTTGAATTAAAAACAGGCGGTATGTTAAGCCGGGTAATTCAACACGAATATGACCATTTGGATGGTATTGAATTTACCGAAAAAATAACTGATATGCGTAAAATAATGAGCTCTGAAGAGTATAAGAAAATTAATTTAGTGAAAAAGAGTCGATGATCGTTCCAACTACATCCCACCCTCTTCGCCAAGACATTTTCTTAATAGTAGAATTATATATATGAAAGAAATTACGCTTCGTAATCAGTGGCTTGTTAAAGCGCCTATTGAAGATGTATTTAAGATGATGACAGATTTTGAGAAATTTCCGAAGCATTTTCCGAAGGTTGCGCAGTCAATACAAATTAAAAAACGAGAGGGAGATTATTTGGAGATGGAAGCAATTGCCAAATCGTTCGGCAAAAAATTTCCAGTACAGATGAAAACCCATATTCTCCCCGGGAAAGGGTTTATTTCGGATAATAATAGCTTTAAGTTTGGAACTTCCGGGCATGAAGAGATACTACTTTCCAAATCAAGCGAAGGAACCTTAATCGATTATACCTATCGCGTTTCGATTCATAAGGCCTGGTTACGCGTAGTTGCCGCGCCACTTATCTGCTGGTATGCGATGAAGTACTGGGAAAAAGCAGTTATAAGCGAATTAAAGAAGGCGCTTGAGAAGTAACGGTTTTTAGGGATTTTACTGATAATCAAATTTATTTTTTATGATAAAAATAAATAGGTAATAATACGAAATCGTCCTAAAGATTTAGAAATGATGATTGCTTATATAGGATTAAAATAGTTAGTGCTAATTTAAAATTATGAGCGCACAAAATAATTTTGGCTTAATGAGCGAAGAATATAATTCTGCTCGCAGAGGATACCCGCAGGAAGTTTTTGAATATCTAAGATCTCTTATAAAAAAAGATAAGCCTGTTACTCTGGATATAGGCTGTGGGACGGGTATTTCAACACGTCAACTAAAACAATATGAGTTTGAAGTAATTGGCGCCGATAAAGATTCGGCCATGATTGATGTAGCGAAAAAACAAACTATCGATATACCCTATGTTATTGCTCCCGCAGACGAGCTCCCGTTTGGAGCAAACAAATTTGACCTGGTAGCCGCCTTTACCGCTTTTCACTGGTTTAATAACGAGGAGTCTCTTTTAGAGATCAAAAGAGTTCTGAAAGAAGATGGGATATTTTTTGCCGCTTTAAAGACAAATCGCAAGGATGAAAATAAGGATTTTAAAGAAGGCTACTACTCAATATTAAAAAAATACGCCGGAGATAGGTTTGATACTACAAAAGATCACTTTAAAAAAGAATTTTTAAATAAGGCCGGCTTCTCGGAGATTGTTGAAAAGTCCTTTTCTGTTGATGAAAAATATACGGTTGAAGAAGCGCTGGTCTTACTCCAGTCGCTTAGCCTCTGGAATTTAGTTAAAGACAATAAAAAACCGGAAATGCTTAAAGAAATGAAGGCGTTCTATGAAAATCATCTGATTGATGGTTTTGTTATTAGAAGTCGAGAAATATCAACATTTGTAGCTTATAAGAAATAAATTGGCTAAATATATTAAATATTAAATATGAACAAAGAAATATTTAAAACAAATAATTTTACCGTTGAGGCTTTCGGGGAGCCGCATATTTCCAGAATGGACGGTGGGCACATTGTAATTATTCCTAAGGAACGTTTTAGCGACCGCACACAACTTCCGCCTTCTTTGGCTATTGAATTAATCAGATTAACAATGGTCGCCGGCGAAGCCATGGCCACGGCTCTTAACAAAAGAGGAATTGATGTTGGCCGTATTAACTATCAAGAGAACGGCAATTGGAGCGTTTTTGCTCCAGAGGGGCCATATTTACATGTTCACTTATATGGAAGAGCTAAAAGCGCTACTATCCAAAAATACGGCGATGCTTGTAATTTCCCACACCGAGACACAGGTTTTTATGATTCTTTCGAATCTTTGAACGATGGGGATATAGAGGCGATAAGGAAAGAGATGGATTCAATATTTAAGCAGGAGAAATATCTAGATCAGAATTGGCATATATAGTCGTTATGATCAGATTAACGCCATGATATAATAATTTAATCAATTCTATGAGACTAAGGGTTATTATTTTTTTGTTAGGGATTGTCTTATTAACTCCCGCCATCTATGTTAAAGCGGCGACTATATCTAGCAACCTGAAGGGGAGGATACTTCTTCAGGTTGAGTCACAGGGCGAAGCTTGGTATGTTAATCCCAAAGATGGGGAAAGATATTATATGGCAAACGGCAATGAGGCCTTTCAAATCATGAAAACTCTGGGCGTTGGCATAAACAATAAAGATTGGAATAAAGTTACGGCCGACGCTGGTTATAGAAAAAAATTCATCGGTAAAATATTTTTACAAGTAGAGTCTCACGGTGAAGCTTATTATATTGGTTTTGATGGCCAATATTATTATCTTAAGGATGGCACTTCCGCTTTTAATGTTATGAAAAAATTAGGACTAGGAATTTCTAGCGCTAATTTAAATAAAATTGCCCTCGGCTCCTTAGCTACTAGCTCCGCTATGGTTCTTTTCACGGACGAAAGATGCCCGCATTGTAAAAACGTGGAAGATTATATTATTAAGAACAAGATAAAAAATAAATTTAATTTCCAAGAACTTCAGATTGATAATAACTTCGATAATACCAAATTGTTCACTCAAAAAGTTAAGCAATGTAACTTATCTTCTTCCGGCGTCCCCTTGTTTTTCGACGGTAAAAATTGTATTGTTGGTGATGTTGATATTATTGCTTTTTTTCAGCCGTGATATAATTAAAATATCATTATTAGCCTAATAATAAAAAATTTAAGTATATGCCTAATTTCGAAACACCCCCTAATTTATTAGAAAACAAGGGGGCTGACGCTAAAAAATTTTTAGAAAAAGATTTAAATAAGAAAAGCTTCCTAGAAAAGCATTTTGCTGAATTCCAAACTAAAGAAGCCTCGCTTAGAGGCGCGGAAAATAAAGAACAAACAAGGGGCGAAGCTTTTCGTTTTGAAAGGGGACAAATTTTTAAAGTATATAAAATTTTACGAGAGCAAATCGCGAGAGCCGGGGAGCGCGGGGAAGATACTACCGACAAGAAAGTTCTTTTGGATAAAATTCGCGCTCAAGCCGAAATCGCAGAAAAAAAATTGGATGAATTGGAGCGGCAATATTATGAGGAAGGAAAAACTATAGAGATAGAAACAGAATTCGGCAAATTTTCTGTGCCCGTGGCCGAACTTGATTTGAGAAAAAAAGAAGAAGGAGGGGAAAAAGAAGACGAGCGAGTCCCATATGTTATGTTGGGCAGCGTTGCTCAGAATTATCATCAGATGGCAGCTTTTGCTATGGGGCTAGCGTTAGAAGGCGAAAGAGTAATAGTTCCGACTTGGCCCGAACAAGCAGCAAGCCGTCCGGATAATTTTGGCGAAACATTAAAAAAACAGTCTGATTTAAAAATCCATAAAGAATACGCTAAAAAAACAATTGAAGCTATGGGTTTGAAAAAAATTAATTTAGTCGGTTATTCAATGGGCGGCGCCGTTTCTTTAGAGTTGGCTCAGGATCAAGACTTTTCCGCCATACAAGATTTGACGGTTATTGAGCCGGCCGGACTTGAAGATAAAGGTATTTTAAAACTAGCCAGAGACTTCGCATTCGAAGAAGGAATGTTAAAGACTATGCCTTATTCTGAACGAAGAATAAAAACTATGAATCAGGGAAAAAGGGAAGAAGTTCTAAATGTTGGATTTCTCATGGATGATTGTAAAATTTTAAGTAAGAAGTGTTTTGATGAAAATAAATTAGGCAAAATAAATCCCAAGGGGCGCTACCAGTTATGGGTTGGTACAAAAAGTTCGATTACCGATTCAGAGGTCGCAAAAAAAGTATTTCTAGAAGCTGAAAAAACGCGTCAAGAAAATAATGAAGAAGCTCGCCCGATCGAAATTTATACAGTTAACGGCGGCACTCACGGTTGGCCATTGGTCCATAATATTGGCCTTTCAAAGATGCTTAGAAGCGAGGAAGCACCAAAGGATCAAGTAAATCCGATAGAATTATCTGAGATGGAAAATTCGGTTATAGCCGGTATCTTAAAGGATATTTAAAATAAAATGATATGTGGGTTTTTTAAGCTTTGTTGTCCGCCTCTCTAAAATCTTTGCTGGGTGTCGTAGTTATGGTTATTGGAGCGCTGTTATTGGTTTGACATTATTCGGCAAAAATGTTTTTAAAGACCACCCTTAAGGTGGTCTTTTTTGTGGTATAAACAAGGGTTTATAACTTTAAAGCTGCGTGATATAATAAGCCTATGCTAGAAAAAGGCGAAAATTGTTTAGAAATTAAAAATGAAAAGAGTTCAAGCAACTTCTCATATTAATGTTTATACTCGACTAGCCCCATCTAAAATTCATGGTGTGGGCGTTTTTGCTATAAAGAATATTCCCCGGGGTGCTAATATTTTTTGCGGAGACAGTAGTCGACTGATTCGAGTGAATGCTGAAGTTGTTCGTAGACAATCCCCAAAAATTAAAAAACTATATAATGATTTTTGTGTCATTAAAGGTGATAAATATATTTGCCCGAATAATTTTAATAATTTAACGGTGGCTTGGTATTTAAATAATTCTAAAAAACCCAATGTCCGGTGTGATAAAAATTATGATTTTTTTGCTCGGCGGAATATTAAGAGCGGAGAAGAATTGTCCGTTGATTACTCCGCCTATAGCGATGAATATAAATAATATGAATATGGTCTGTATAATCGGCCGAGGAAGTTGGGCTAACAGACTGCTGGCGCGGTTTGTGGCCGAAGGGCGTTCGGTAACCCTCTTAAATCCTCGAGAAGAAATTATTGACGTCTCCGCATACGAAGAAGTCATTGTCTGTGTCCCCGCCTATTGCGTAGACGAAGTCTTGGAAAAGGTCCATTGGGGAGAGGGAAAAAAGATCGTTACCTCTTGTGTGAAAGGATTGGCCAACACCGGCGAAACGGTGTGCAGTTATTTAAATAGAAAATTAAAAGATTTTTTGCATGCCCCGGTTAATTTTCTCGGCGGAGCTAATATTAATGATGGCCGGGAGATAGTAGAAATCAGTCAAGATTATCAATTAGAGCTAGCCTGTATTTTAAAAAATGTTTACGCAGTCGGTTTTGGCTCCGCTTTAAACCAGGGTGAAAATTTTGCTTCCCATGAATTAGCCCAGTATCTTATTGAATATAAAAAATTAGGCATTGCGGAAAAATATTGGGCCGATTTATTGGTTACTTGCTATTCGGATAAAAGTCGCAATAAGACTTTCGGTCGAAAATTTTCCGCCCAAGAGCAATATGACGAAAAAACAATCGAGGGTTTAAATACGGCCAAGATTATTGAAAAGCATGATTTATTTTCGGATTTAGAGAAACTACGCGCCATCACTAGAAATATATGGGCGAAAAGGGAATAGTAATTATAAGATTATGAAATCAACTGCTCTTATTATCGGCGCTGGTCCGGCAGGTTTATCCGCCGCTTATGAATTAGTTAAAAAGTCAGATATCAAGCCGATTATTATTGAACTAGATAATCAAGTCGGCGGCATATCAAAGACGGTTATTTATAATGGCAACCGAATTGATGTCGGCGGCCATCGTTTTTTTTCTAAATCGAAAAGAGTTACCGATTTATGGCAAGAAATTTTACCCTTAGAAAAAAAAGTTGATAGTTCCGGACCCGATCCGGAAGAGACCGATAAAGTAATGTTAAAGCGCAACCGCCTGTCTCGGATTTTTTTCTTGCGGAAGTTTTTCAATTACCCGGTTTCTCTCAATCGGGAAACTATCGTCAATTTAGGACCCGTGAGGTTGTTTAAAATTTTAGTCAGCTATCTAAGAATTAAGTTAAGTCCTATCAAGTCAGAGAAGTCTTTGGAAGATTTTTTTATTAATCGTTTCGGCAAAGAATTGTATCTAACTTTTTTTAAAGATTATACAGAAAAACTTTGGGGCGTACCTTGCGCAGAAATAAAACCGGAATGGGGAGCGCAGCGCGTCAAAGGCCTTTCTATTACGGGAGCAATTAAACATATTTTTAAAAATCTATTTATTTTTAAATTTTTTATTAATAAAAATAAAATCGAGACTAGCCTAATTGATAGTTTTTTATACCCGAAATTCGGTCCCGGGCAAATGTATGAAGAAATGGCCCGCATTATTAAGGAAGGAGGGGGTGAGATTAAGCTTAATCGGCAGGTGATAGGCTTAAAAACCAACCAGAATAAAATTATCGAGGTTGAGATAAAAAATTTATTAACTGGAGAAATTATTGCTCAAACAGCCGATTATGTTATCTCCAGCATGCCGGTTAAAGATTTAATTTTAGGTTTAAAGCCGAGCGCTCCGGAAGAAGTAAAAAAAGTGGCGACTGGTTTGTGTTATCGAGATTTTATTACCGTTGGTCTATTGCTAAATAAATTAAAAATTAAGAATCAGACCAAAATTAAAACCTTAAATAATCTAATTCCCGATAACTGGATTTATATTCAGGAAAGAGAGGTTAAATTAGGCCGTCTGCAAATTTTTAATAATTGGAGCCCGTATTTAGTCAAAGATCCGGATAAGGTTTGGCTGGGACTAGAATACTTCGGCGACTTCAGCGACAACCTATTCAGTCAAAGTGATGCTGACTTTAAAATATTTGCGATCAATGAATTGGCAAAAATCGACATTATTAATAAAGAAGATGTTTTAGATAGTTATCTTATTAGAACGCCGAAAGCCTATCCGGCTTATTTTGGAACCTATGAGGAATTCGATAAAATAAAAGACTTTGTTAATCATTTCGAAAATTTATTTCTCATCGGCCGTAACGGGATGCATCGTTATAATAATATGGACCATTCGATTTTATGCGGATTTATGGCGGCCGATAATATTATCAGCGGTATTAAGGAGAAAAATAATTTATGGAGTATTAACGCCGAGGAAGTATATCATGAAAGTAAATAACAAAATGATTTTAAAAAGCTTGTTAAGCAAATTTTGGTCAAAAGAATTTCTGCGCTATTTTATTATTGGCGTCAGCTCAGTTTTGCTTGATATGGGCACCCTCTATTGTTTTAAAGAATTCTTCGGTTTAGCGGCTATTTGGTCTCTGGTTCTTAATCAATTATTAGTCTATGGCTATGTATTTTTTTTAAACAAGTTTTGGACTTTTTCTAATCATGGCGCGGTTATAAAACAAATTGCGAGATACTGTCTACTTGCTTTGATTAATTATATTATCGCGATAAGCTGGATGTATTTCTTCCACAATTTATTGGGCGAGAATTATCTCTTAGTCAGATTATCTAATATTATATTGGCGACTGGTTGGAATTTTTTACTTTATCGGTTTTTTGTCTATCAAACAATCAGTCTTGTCGGATTAAGGAAGAATCTGTTACTATAAATAATATGACCGAGAAATTCCAAAAAATTAAAGAGATAGTAGAAAAAGAATTAGATCAAGCTAAAGATTCTTCACATGATATTCATCATATTATGCGGGTTTATAATTTAGCGCTCTCTATTGCTCAGCACGAGAAAGAGGTCGATCTTGATGTGGTCGAAGCTGCCGCTCTGCTTCACGATATTGGTGGGGCTAAAAAATCCGGCGATCCGAGCGGCCAAACCGATCACGCTGTTATCGGGGCGCAAATGGCTAAACCGATATTAGAAAATCTTGGTTTTTCGAGCGATCAAATCAAGCACGTTCAAGCGTGTATCTTATCTCATCGTTACCGCACGAGCTATAAGCCGGAAACCATTGAAGCGAAAATTGTCCATGACGCGGATAAATTAGAAACAGTCGGCGCTGTCGGTCTTGCTCGAGCTTTTTCTTGGATTGGCAAGCATCGCGCTAACATTTATAAAAAAGTAGACAACATTGAAGACTACGCGAAAGAAAATTTGTTTGGTGGAAAAATAAATGGGCGCATAATGGATAAATCGAAGCACAGCGTTCATATTAATTATGAAACTAAAGATAAGTTTTTATTAGAAAATATTTATACAGAGACTGCTAGAAAAATCGGTCAAGAAAGAATGACCTATTTTAAGGGATTTTTAGATAGACTGGAAAAGGAAGTGGACGGTGAGTTATAAGATTTTGACAAAAGAGTATGATTCAATTTTCGATAAATCAGCCGGATGATCAGAAACAATATGTTTCCAGAATTGGTGCCTATGCCATCATAAAAAAGCAGTAAATTTATTCAATAATTTTTAATTATGCGTTCGGCTAATATATTTGTTAATCAATCGTTTAAAAGTCTATCTAACGTCGGCTCGGTTTGGCCTAGTTCAGGGCGCTTGGCCCGGAGAATGGTAAAAGGAGTAAAGGGGCCGGTGGTTTTAGAGCTGGGGCCGGGTACGGGAATTTTTACAAAAGAAATACTTAAAAAATTGCCGCCCAAAGGAAAATTAATTTGTATTGAAAATAACGCGGCTTTTGCTAAATATCTCCACCAAGAGATAAAAGATAAGCGTTTCAAGCTTTGCACGGGAGACGCTCTGATGCTTAAAAAATTTCTGGCTAAAAACGGCATCACTAAAGTTGATTGCGTCGTGTCGGGTCTACCTTTAGGAAATTTTAAAAAAGAGACTAAGCAGCACATTTTAAAAGAAATTGCGGCTTGCTTGAGCGAGAAAGGATTATTTGTCCAATTTGAGTATTTAATGGCGGCGATAAAAGATATTAAAAAAGTTTTTCCGTCTATTGCGATCAGTTTTGAACTCTTTAATATTCCGCCCGCTTTTGTAATGAGGTGCCAGAAAAAATAATTTAAAGTTATGACGGCAAAAAAGACAATCGTTATCGCGACGGCCAACCCAGGAAAGGCCGAAGAAATAAAAAAGATTTTTCAAGAAACTGATTTTGATCTTAAATTTTTGTTTGATTTTCCCGAGCAATTGAAAAATATTAAGATTGTAGAAAATGCGAAGAGTTTTGAGGGCAACGCCTTAATTAAGGCGATTATAGTCGGTGACATTCTCGGGATACTTACACTCGCCGATGACAGCGGACTCTGCGTTAAAGCTTTAGACGGCCGGCCCGGAGTTTTTTCCGCTCGATATTCGGAGACGGGAACGGATGAAAGTAATTATTTAAAAGTTTTAGAAGAAATGAAAGATGTTCCTTTTGCCCGAAGAGACTGCTATTATAATTGCACGGTCGCAATTTACGATCCCCAAACAAAGTTTGTTGATACGGCTTCGGGAATTTGGGAGGGGAAGGTCGCTTTCGAGCCAAAGGGGAATAAAAGTTTCGGTTACGCGCCGATAGTTCTCGCGCAAGACTTTAATTATGAAAAAACTAACGCTGAGTTTGATCACGCTGATTTAATTACGCTTAATCACCGCGGCCGCGCTTTTCGGGAAGCAATAAAAATTTTACGTAACAATAATTATTGATTTAAGAATTTTTTAGCCTATGGATTATCGAAAATTCGGCGCCCAAAGATTTTGGGGTCACGCTACGGTCTCGCCCTTTATTTTATTACCGTTTTTGGGGTTGCTATTATTAGACCTAATGGTTTCACTTTATCAAGCGATTTGTTTCCCGATCTATGGTCTAGAAAAGGTTAAACGATCCGCCTATATTTTAGTTATGGATCGTAATAAATTAGCTTATTTAAATACCTTTGAAAAATTAAGCTGTATGTATTGCGGCTATGCTAATGGTTTTCTCCTTTACGCGAAAGAGATTGCCGGCCGGACAGAAAAATATTGGTGTGGCGTTATGCATGAAGCTAAGCCGGGGTTTAAAACTCAAGAGAGCCAGGTAAGGCAGGATTTCGCGCGTTTCGGAGATGAGACGGATTTCAAGAAAAAATACGGTGCCTAAAATTAGTTAATTAACTAAAATAATATGAAGAAAAAAACTCTGGTGTTTTTATTAATGGTATTTTCGGTCTTCGGGCTCATTGGCACGGCTCTGGCTCATAACCCGCGCCTGGTTTATAGCCTTGATGCTTTACCGGAGAAGCCGATTATTATTAAAAGTCCGAATATTTCCCAGGCATTTTATGGTCGACTTAAGGGCTGGGAAGAATATTACCAGTTTAATTTGAAAACAACAGCTAGTTTTTATTGGCAGACCATGGTGCCGAATGTAAAAGGAATTTCTAAAAATATTCAGGCTGACTTGATAGACAACGCCAGCGCTAAAGTGATCGCTAAACTCGATCCAAGTCAAAGTGAATGGAAACCCTATCATGAGAAATTCACAAACGATGATTATTTTTCCGGGCCATCAAGCTCTATAACCCTAGAGCCGGGCACTTATACGATTAAAATTTATAATGAGAACAATGAAGGCAAATATATTTTAGTCGTCGGTCAAAAAGAATCTTTTACGGTCGTAGAAATATTTAAGACGATTGTTAATTTGCCGGCTCTAAAAGTATATTTTGACCAATCAATTATTTATTCCTACTTTAATTATATTGGTTTGTTTATGGTTGGGGGTTTGGTTGGACTACTAATCATATATTTTATTTTAAGGTTTATTTATCGGGTTATTACCCGTCTTTAGATTTTTTAAAGAGAAATGTTAAAAAATAAAAAAAACCGATATTTTTTAATTATCGGTTCAGCTCTAATTTTTAATTTTTTAATTTTGCTCTCCGCGCAAGCGGCGAGCAAAAATTTTATTATTGCCGTGCCTTTTTCTTCCCAGGCGCCGCTCGCTAATTGGCAGGATCCCCGCCAGCAGGACGGCTGTGAAGAGGCAACGGCCCTGATGGCTATGGCTTGGGTTAAAGGGGAGGGAATTAAAGTTAAAGAGAAGATAAGCAAAGCTAGTTGGGAAAAAAAGATTATCGCTTTATCCGATTTCGAGAAGAAAAAATATGGTGAATACCGCGACGTGGCTTTAAGCGACATGGTTAAATGGATTTTTAAAGATTATTTTAAGTATAACCAAGTAAGCATCAAACCGGTTATAAGTAGTAAAGATATTTTAACAGAATTAGAGAAGGGGAGAATAGTTTTATTGCCTATGAACGGCCGGGAGTTAAAGAATCCTAATTTTAAAGCGCCCGGGCCGGTAACGCACATGGTTTTGGTCAAGGGGTATGATTATAAAACCAAGGAGTTTGTCACAAATGACCCGGGAACACGGAAAGGAGAAAATTATCGCTATCCGGAAAAAATAATTTTAAAAGCGATTAGAGTTTATCCGACCGGCTACCATTTAACGGTCAAAAAAGTTAAAAAAGAAATGATCGTCGTTGAAAAATAGCCGTTAAAAATAATTCGGGAAAAATAAAAGAGCTCTTGTTAGAGCTCTTTTTATAAATTTTATTTTTCTATATATTTTTATTCAATACAGCAATCAATTACTTTTTTAACGAGCGCGCCGAGACGGCCGGTTATTCCTTTTTTTTTCGTATTAATCGCGTCATCGTCAATTTTTTTTACTTCGCCGATATCGATGAGTTTCATATTCAATCCCCAAAAGAGAGAATAGAGGTCGTAGGCTTTTTGAAACATTTCTTGCGCCTCTTCTTTTTTATTATTTCCTTGCGCTTTCGTGCCGACTTCCATTAGGCGGTAACTAGCGGCCAAAAGATGCTTCGAGATGCACCAAACTTCGCCTTCGTGTTCTTTGATTATTTTTTTGAGGAGCGATTTGCGCATTTCTCGAATTTCACTTAGGAGATCAAAGTATTTGGGGTTACCGGTTTTGGCTCCGGCAAAGAAGAAATGCTCTTCAATACTGACCAAATTCATAATTGCAATACTCAA
>Ga0172381_10001504_pt1 | contig 27139 bp, 29 predicted proteins | sample Leawel6488metaG_FD_119754 | JGI IMG/M metagenome (GOLD analysis project Ga0172381, IMG submission 119754) | Leachate microbial communities from a municipal landfill in Southern Ontario, Canada - Leachate well 64-88 metaG | ecosystem: Engineered > Solid waste > Landfill > Unclassified | place... | reverse complement strand
GTTTTACAGACTGCCCCCCAACCTCCGGGGGGCGAGTTGGGTTAGGGAGTTTTATCTGGCTGGGAGAAAAGGGCGCCCAAACAGTATGTCCGTCTTCTCTTGCAACAATGCCGTCATAACCGGCGTCTTTTATTATTTGCACGACATTGTTTTCTTCGCCCACTATCCCTTTTCTGTGATCGAGAAATGACCAATAGAAAACTCCATCGTCTGATCTATCAAGCGGATCAAATAATTCGTTATCAAATTCAAACTTTGATGTGTCTATGCCATTATCTTTAAATATATTATCCCACTGTTTAGCAGTCCACCCCTTGCCTGGAATGCCTGTGTCTAAATCTCTTAAATCAAGAGGGTTTTGTATATTTAATTGTGCGCTTGTTATTTTTCTTCCAAATTTTTTAGAGAACTTTGTATTTTTATCTTCAACGAAGTAAGCGGGGATTCCACGTGAATAACCTTCTTCAAAATCTGCAATTTTTTTGTCGCTGTAATGAAAAACAACAGCATCGACTTTGCTTTTTGAAAAGTCCGTTTCATCTCTGGTATTTCCACCCACGGCCTTCGGGGTTGTCTCAGGGCTGTAAATATATTCTTCCCCAAGTGGTTCAGTTTTGTCATCTAAAATATCAGACAGTTTTGCAGACTGCCCCTCACCCTCCGGGGGGCGGGATGGGTTAGGGAGTGATTTTGGATTATACGTTTTTATTGCATAGTCGTTTATTACATCGATATTTCCAAAATTATCTTTAATTGCTCCTATGTTTTCATCGTAAAGAATCTCTCCATATTTAAGATCATCACTTAATCCAGCCTCGTGGAAATCCATATTTTTAAAATCATCAGCGAACTTTTCTTTTGTAAATTCATATTTATCCGATTCGTCATAGAGAAGGTCAGCCAGCCTTTTTCTGTCTGCGTCTTTAGAAAGATCAATAATATCTGCATTTGGATTTAGTTCTACCGCTTTTATGAAATATTCGTTTTTATCGACATTATGTGAAAATATTTCAGCGGTTTCCCATTTTTTTGTAAGATATAGTGTCCCGCCGGGAGACGTAGAAACGCTAAAATTATCAATATCTCCTTCTGTCCGTCTTGAACCGTGCAAATAGACATTTTCTGGTAATTCATCGCCATATTGAATGCCAACAGATTTTATAGGCCGAGCTATAATTTTATCTGGATCGGAATATTTTCCCGCTTCGGCCTGGGGTTTGTCTTTAGCGGGTATGTTGGCCGTTCCCTTTGGGGTTGTCACGTCGGGGATTGTAGCAGATTCGGATTGTTTTTCAACTGGTTTCTGAACTTTCGGCTTCTGGTTAACCTTAATGACTTTTTCTTTCAGCTTCTTATAGAAGATCCCCTTGCCCTTTTCGTAAACAACCTCATAGCCTTCCTTTGCGGGTATCTCTTTAAGCGATTTGTTGATTCGGCCAAGGTCTTTACGCTCTGCCTTGCGGATGAAGATTTCGGCCTTTTCCGGCTCGTTTTCGGCCTGTTTCATGTCCACAGACACGTTTTTGGCGGTTGGTATAGGAGTTTTTTGCTGATTTGATTCAAGGGCCATTTTCTTCTGTTCAGCAAAGAACTTCCTGGCGGCTGGGGCAGAATCAAATATTCTCCCGGAAAAGACTTCGTTTCTTGTGCCTCGATAAAACAACTTGAACTTCCCGTCGGTCTGTTTAAGGGCATGTACACTCTCGATCTGGATGTTCGGTTTAACTGCCAGGTCGCTTGTTTGCCACGGTTCTTGGATCAATTTGCCGGCGTTGGCAATATGATCCTTCCCTTCCTGTGCTTTGTTCCAGATAGAGGTAAGGTCGGATTTGGTTTTGATTTGGTCTGGAGAAAACACACCAACGTTCTTTATTTTCTTGCCATATTGAGATATTGCTTCGTATGTATAAAAACCATCATATCCCTTATTTTTTATAAACTTAATAAAATCAGGATTTTCTACAAGTCGCCAACTTCCAGATGCCACCTCATTTGCTATTATTTCCCTAGGTGCGTTTTCTCCAAATTTTCCACCAGCCGTCATAAATTCCATTGCAAGGGCTTTCCCATCTTTTGCGGGGTCAAATGGGTTTTTAATATCTAACCTCGCTTCAATAATTCCCTGTTTATTCCCCTTGTTCATTTTGGGAATATCGTTAAATTGATTGAATGCGAATTGTTCAGCAATAGTCTTGTTTTCACTGAAGACAAAATAAGGTGTTTCTTTGTTTCTTGAATTTTTAAACGTATTAAAATTAGAATTTGGGGTTCCGTGATATAATGGCTCTCCCTGCGCCTTTACAAACTCCTCCGCAGTCTTATACTTACGGGCTTCTTCAATCAGAGGGTCAACATTTGCCGTAGGTTCAACTTTGTGTGGTGAATATATTTCTGCATCATCAAAAACTCGTTCCTCTCCACTTGCAGAACGAACGGTAATTGACGGTTTGTTTTTATAAGATACAGTAGAAAATTTTTCATCTACTTTGACTAGAGTCCACGGTTTAGGGAAGTTAACTGGATTACCAGCAAAACCCATTGATATTTCATCACCGGGCTTAATTGTTGCCTGTTCTTTAGTTTTGTTATTTATAAGGATTTCATAGTTGTCAATATAACCTTCACCGTTTATATATTCCGATGGCGTGTTCTTTTTGTCCACTAACCATTGTGGTTCGTTTTCGACCTTCAACAATTCTCTAGGTTCAACTTGTGGTGCTAATTCTGGATAATCCTTGAAGACTTCTGGGGGGACGGGTTTGCCTTCGGAAAGGGCTTGCTTGACCAGTCGGCCATGCGTCCCAATATCCTTCAACATTGCCGCTTTATCCCCTTTTGTTATGTTGGTATCCGTTATTCTCGATGTATTGGCCTTTCCCCATTCATCCCGCGTCATCATCCACGGTTCTTTAACCTCTACCGTCGCTTCCGGCTTAACCTCTGCCTTCGGTGCTGGCGTCTGCAAATCAGGATAATCAGGATGTGACTTTATTTTGCCGTCTGCTATGGCTTGTTGAACTAGGCGTTTGTGAAGTCCAGAAAAATCTTTAATAAGAAAATCTTTTTTTGCTTTTCGTCCTTTGATTCCGGGCGGGATCATGCCGGACGCCGTAATACTATCTACGTTCGGCATATAGCTATTGACATATTCATCTTTACTCATTTCGTGAGCTTGTTTCGGTTTGCTTTCCACTTTCCCGGAGATGCTATCTTCGGGCGGCTTGGGAAGGGCGGCGGGTGATTGATACTCTGGAAGAACGTCTTTTAGATACTTGTCGTCGTATAGGCCGGATTCGCCAACGGTTTTTATTGTTTCGGCGTCTAAGTCTCCCTGCTTCCGTAAATCAGATATTTTATATTTGAGCCGATCATATAATCCGTCAAGATTCCCTTGCTTAGCAATATACTGGCCTGATTCTTTTCTTTTCATCCCTGCTTTAAGATCGCGTATTGTATTCTTAATGACAGTTCTTGCGTGGGCTGCATCAATTCTTCCTAATTGAGAAGACCCCCCGGATTTCGCTTCATCTGCTACTGTCGCGGCATCTTTTGAGAGAGGCGCGGGGAGTGTCTCATCATCCTGTTTTCTCAGGTATCCGTAATCTTCAAGAACCTCATCGGGAATGGTCTCTCCGCTTGCTACCGCTTCCTCAACTGCGGTCTTATGCGATTGCGCCCAAAGGACACCATCTTTTTTCTGAATCCCAATGCCCTTCTTTTCCGGAATTGATTTATAATCGTTGAGTTTCATTCTCCATGCGGGTACATTATTGATAATATCAGCGTATGGGGTATCTTTTACATCGTCGTAAGCAATCAGTCCGTCTTTTTTCTCCCATGTCGGCTTTCGATCTTCCTGAACCGCTTCGGCCAATTCTGTCTTAAGGTCATCTGCCCTTTGCTCAATTTCAATTTCTTTCTCAGACGAAACGGTTATCCCGGAATCTTTTGCCTTTTCGATTTCAGACTGCTGGCCCTGTACTTCGTCAAGGTCTTTCAGGATATCATCAATTATTCTGCGGGGCTCAAATTTCGGGGCTTCTTCAGTTTTCCCGATTGGTTCAGCGCTACCGCCTGTTTCCGGTCCCTCTCCACCAGTTCCCTGATGTTCTGCGATATTACCCTCGGGCCTTTCCCCTTCTTTAACGGCATTGTCTTTTACCTCCACATTATCAAAAACCGTTGGATCCGAAATCAGTTCTTCCGGTTTTGACAGTTTTCTTTCTTTCATTGCCAATACGCTGCCGCCTGCCGCTCCTCCAGCGCCCATGACACTGCCGGTCATCCATCCCATTACGGCGGCATTTTCTACGCCTTCAGACCACTTTTTACCCGTCGCGACGTTATTACTTATCTGCTCTTGGGCTGACTGGGGAAGTTCTTCAACGGTCCCCTCCATGATGGCAGATTGAGCCAATCCCTTTAATATGTTCTTCTTTTCTGAGGCGATCTTGTCGTTAACCGCTGCGCCGACAGTACCACCAGCAAGCAAAGTATCCGCGTCAAATATATTTAATTTCTTTGCGAGCTTACCGCCAAGGACGCCAATCAGCGCCGTTGCTGCTCCGCTTCCAGTTGATACGGCTGTTTGTTTTGCCGTCAATTTCCCTGACTTGTTTTCCTGCCGTACTTGTTCAGCAGTTGATCCACCAGAGACAGCACCCTCGCCGATTGCTCCGGCAACAACGGCACTTTTCGTTATTCCAGACTTTAGCAATCCGCGTCCGATTCCTCCGGCCCCTATCATTGACGGGGCTGATTCAATAATAGAATGCGCTATTACTGATGGATTTTTCAACGCTTCTTCGATGGTTGGGATAATTCCTTTTGCACTCTGGACTCGCTCGTTCGCCTTTTGTTGCTCGGTGGTGTATAATTGATCCAGTTCTCGATTTGCCGTCTTTGGGTCATATCCTATCTTGCTTAGTCCGTACCCAGCGTAACCACCGGTAGGAATGTCAAGTATTCCGACGGCTGATTCCCCAGCTCCAATAATGCCCTTCGCCAAAGACACAGATGCGTCTCCCAGTGTGCGCCTTATTATGTTGGATGCTTTTGTCAACGGGCCAGACTCCGGCACGGACTGCTCGTTCGATACGATATCAGGTGTTACCGTCATTGACCGTGTTGCCGCCGGTCTGGTTTCCTGCTCAGCTACCTGTGGATTATCAGTCAGTTCCGAATCAAATACAGTTTCCTCATAGTCATCAAATACCGTTGCCATCAATCTCCCCTATTTAAGAATATCCCATCCATCGGCTGTAGCAAGTTTTGCGGCCTCTTTTTTATCCCCGCCAGCGGCTTTCATGTAAGCCCCGATAACTTTTTTATCTGTTAATTTCGTTCCTGGTTTCGGCTTTTTAATCTCCACATGGAACTCTTCCTGTCCGCTTTTCTTTAGAAAACTTTTCTTACTTCCGTATTCACTTATATCTTTTCGCGCTTGCGTGTATGCCCGTGACGGCTTCATGCCCTGTTCGAGATAAGAATTAAGCTGAGTTTTGCCATATTCGTAAAGCTCTTTGACCTTCAATGGTTTCCCGTCGTCGTTGAACCTGCCCTTAACGACATTGTCGCCCAGTGTGAAATCATCGTCTTCCTTGGATTTACTGTTAAGAAGTTGTTTTATATCGATTTTCTTTCCATCTTCTGTTTGTGCATTTTTCCCGTATTCAGTAATCCAATATTCATCAAAGTCATCGTTCGCTCGCTTGAAATCAGAAGCGGAAATCTTGCCGTCCGCTTTCTTTCCAGCGCCGCCGGAGCTCTTTGTCGCGATTTTATCAGCGGTCATCATTTGCCGCGCCTTCTTTGCGTCTCCGCCTGCCGCCTTCATGTAAAGGTCGGTAACGCTCAAGCTTTTCTTTTTATCTCCCATTAAATCGCGCATTTGCTTTGCCTGTGGAGAGTCCTTGCCGTACTTCTTTTCTATTGCCGCAAGATCGGTCAATTCCTTTCCCTTTGAAGATTTTAATTCAGGAGACGACAAATCAAAAATCTTTTGATATTCGCTTATCTCCTTTCTGTCCGCTCCCGAAGCAACCATCAATTCGACAAACTTTTTACTGTCCCCGTCTGATTTTTGGTAAGCCTGATACGCATCTGCGTTCTTTTTTCTTGATTCTTCTGACTGCATAACCTTTTGAGACAACGGAGTTGCTCCGTATTCAGCTTCGAGTTGCCTTACAAGTCCGGCAAGAGTTTTCAGAGACCCTATCTGCATGGATAATAGCGGCGCCGGGATCTGTTGTACCGGCGCGTTGGGATCGCCATTTCTTCCCCATGTCATCACGCCCTCACGGTCTTTACCATTTACATAATAATCGATTGACGGCTTCCAGATTGAAGAATTGTGGAGTTTTTCTGCATATTGATTTGCATCCTGCGGCGTGTCGAATATCCCAAGATGCTTCCCTGTTTTTTTATATTCATCAATCGCTTCCTTATCGGACACGATCTTTCCGGAATCGCTTACCAAAGGCAAGAGGACTTCTTTCCCGTCGAAATTAAACGGTCTTGAAAGAACCGTGCTGATAGACCCATCTTTATTGATGGCAACCTTTCTCTTGGCAAGGTCAATATTCCCTCTTTCCGTGCGCCCCTGAACCTCTCCTTGCGCCTCTGGAATATCGTAAACATTATTTTCGTAACCAGGAATAGGAACAAGATTTCCTACACCATTTTTCGGAAGTCCGATATTCAATCCGAAGGTTATGGTCGGAGTTTCTTTATTGCTGAAATCAATAAATATCTTACTTGGTTTTTTGGCCGACTCATTACCGTATTTATCGGTCCCTTTACTAAAAGAATCACCGTAAACAGATTCAAGCGATTTGCTTAATCCCGGATTTGACAAAATATCAATGCTTGCCTTCTGGCCTTTCTGCATTGCATCTTGAAGCGCCGGATCATTCCGTATTAGGTTATCCAAATAGCTGATGGAATTAATTTTTTCATTATCAATTGTTCCGTCTGACTTTAATATTCCTTTTTTTACCGCAATCGGTAACACCGATGATAATTCTTCAGGCGACAACATTGATGGGTTGAATTTATCTCCAGTAGAAAGCATTTTAGAATAAGCAGAAACCGCATGGCCAAGATTTTTTCTGCCAAAGTATTGCTCATCTTCGCGTTTCCATAATTCTTCCTGCCTTGTATCGAGTTTTGTCTGGCGTTCCTGCTGAATTCGCCTGTCTGCCTCCTGCTGGGCCATAAGTTCCCTTTTCTGTTTTGAAGTTTCCAGGTGATCCAAAACCCCAAGAACCTTAACAAACGAATTGACTCCAGAACCAACCGGATCGCTCATAATTCTTTCCATCTCGCCACCTATATGATTTTTGATAACAACATTCCCACCGCAATAGTCGCGGCATCTACGGCTGAATTTGTCTGTTGTGCTTTGCTTGCCGTGTTTTGCTCTTCTATGTCCAAGTTTACGAGATTCCTTCTTTTCTCTTCTTTAGCGTCTCCTGAAAATCCCGCCATGGCGTGATTTTTGTAATCATTCCCGACTGACATCATTCCTCTCATATCTACCTCCTCACCGTTCCCAAAAGAATAGATTCGTCCATTTTTCTTATATTCGCCCTGGTGTTATTTTCCGCACTTGCCATCGTTTTATTTTTATTCAGATCAAGCAGTCTTTTTCCCGTCGCTTCCTGTTGAGGCGTCTGGTCAATGCCAAGACCTGCGGCCTGACGTTCAAGGACGCCACCCATGGCATCATAGCTTTTTTCGACCGTATCGGCGGTTTTATCCAGTGCGTTCGGAAGAACAGAAGGATTATTGTATGATATCTGCTGCATAAGATTCTGCTCTATCGGCGCGAAGTTCTTTTTCCAATCTTCATAGTCTGATCTTAACAGTTGGGCAGATTTATAAGACAGTGAATTATCCGGAGCGTCAGCTCTGTTCTGATTTGCTACAATCATGCCGGCAGTCGTCCCCACAACTGCGGCACCTCCTACTGCAATAGCAGCCCAGGTCATAATAATGCCTCTCTTTCTGTGTCGATATAAAATTCACTGAAGTCTTTCGCAATTACTTCTTCTTCTATTTTTGATATGTCTGTCTCGTTTGTCGCATGCACTGTGATCCATACGGTATCTTCGTGAGTCAGAATAAGCCGTTTTGTACCTGCCGTAGTTATCCCGGAATGTGGCCCTTGAATCCTGGCAATTCCATCTTCCGTCAATACCGATACATCGCCTTTCATTATGAAATACGGATGAGTTTTCTTGTGTATCTTGGTGACAAACAGCATCCCTTTGGGGAGAAATATCTCCCTGACGTATGCGCCATCAACAAACGTGTGTTTCAGTGGGCAGGCCTCAAGATACGCGGGTGAATCGCCAACTAACGAACCTGGAACATCTTTTATTTTTTCTCCAATGGAGCAGATTGCCTTTCTGATTTCGTCACGCGAATAAGGCACTTCGTTGATCTTTAGTATGTCCACGGTTATCATCCCCATTTTTTCGCAAGTTGTTCGTATTCAGGAGACCCATAGATAAGGGCGCCTTTGCTCGTTCGACTTGTGCCTTTCGCCGCCGACATTCCTCCGGCTGCGGCCCCGGCGACACCGCCGACAAGCGAACCGATATTATTCGCCAGCGTCGCGGCCTCGTTCTGTTTTGCCTGATTATACCTTGCCGCAACAACAGCAGAATCCTTGGCGAGCTCATCCAGGCCAGACATTGCTTTCGTAACCTGATCTCTGCCAATGTTTACGACGTTTTCCTGTTTGTCGATCTGACGGTTTTTCGCGGAAGCCTGTCCGGTTGTCTGGCCAATAGCGTTTACGTCGGCAATATTCATCATGTGTTTCTGGTTGGCGATTGCGCTGTTCGGAGACACAGGTTTTGCCTGCTTCATGACGTCTGCATTTACTTGTCCGGTGATCTGTTTTGTTTCGAGCTCTTGAGTGACGGGATCTATTGCGTTTTTGGAATACCTATTCACCATAGGACTATAATTCGTCTGATAATAATCCCACATTTCTTGATTTATTCTGGAAGATTCTTGCTGCTCTGCCGTAGGCCCGATCTTAGGAGTGCCACCACACATATAACAAGCTCTCTTTCAGCCATGTCCTATGGCTAGTTATATTGTACCAAACTTTAAATATTTGTCAATCATATCGTTGCGAAAAATCAACTTAAATCCCATTGCCTCGAACCATAATTGAGCGTCGGGATTCCCTGAGATACATTCGATCTCTCCACCGTCCTTGATGATCTCGTCGCTTATCCTTTTCATGAACTTTGTCAGCGGAAACCATATCTTTTTAAATCCCTCTTCCGTGGCAGCAAAGCACGTCCGCCACTTCATTGCTCCTATTGGCTCCATGAAACACAGGGCGCAAGGTCCGTCATGGCAAAAAGCGAATGTCCATGGCTTTCCGATCATGTAAATGAACCTTTCCCTCAGTTCTTTGGTGGATGAATTAAACTTTTCCAGTTCATCCAGGCCGCGCGGCCACAAATTCCCAATCACTTCATCGATGTTGCCTTCATCAAGGGGCGTGATGATCATATCGCCATCAACTTCTCATGTTTGATGTAAACATTCGGGTCAACATAAACCTTGAATCCCAACTGCTTCGCCCGGTGGCAAAATCCATCATCGTCTGTTTCAATATCCGCCATCTCCACGCCGTTCTCGGTCCATTCAATGATATCAGACCTGAACCATGGGTAAGGCATCTTCTCAAATACGCCTTTTTTGACAATCATAAGGCCCATGCCGGCATAATCGACTTCTATCAGTCCTTCGGCTTTTTTAAGTTCCCCGGCGGTCAGCGGCCGAATGCTCCCGTATCCGGCATCCCTATTAAAATACCCACACGCCGCCTTGTTCGTGTCGTCAATGTCCCCTGTAGGTTTTTGCCTGTACCATGCGGCCACAATATCAACGTCGTGAGAGAGAAGACGTTCGACATCTTTTGAGTTTATGAGATTGTCTGAATCAATCCAGATCATCCGGTCGTAGTCGTCAATCATCCCCTCGAAAGGCTTTTGATCCTTCCTGAACCCGTTTTTCTGGTTCTTCAGGCACCCGTTCCTCGCGTTGTAAATATTACAGCTTTGCGAAACTACCGGGACAACAACCTTTTGCTTAACTATCAGGTCAATAATCACAACGGCGGCCTTCATTGCCTGAATGCCGCTCGACGGATTTCCCGGCATTAAAATCACATAATCGCACTTCATATGCTCTCCTTTATAATGGTAACTCATCCATCGACGATGCCAAAAACACCGCCGACACCTGAGAATTCCCCCTGATTACAACTTCGCAGCAATCAACCAGCGCCGACTTTATCCGCTGGGCTCGGCTTGATGTTATACTGACAGACTGCGCCCTTTTGATCGATGGGTAAATGACATCGATTTCTACGGGATATTTGTCAGCGATTACTTTTATACAAGATAGGCTTGCCAGGCGGAATTTATACCTTTTGGTCTTGTATTCCATGGAACGATACACGCCATTGCGGGCAGCGAATGACACGATCTGGCCGGATGTTTCAGGAAGAACATTTTGGACGACAATAAGGGCTGTGGCGCTCAGTGCCCCATATGTTGCGGTTAATCCAGCCATGCCCACCGAAAGGGCCTTGACCACTCCTGACGCTGAGATTGTGGCTACGCTTTCCGCCGATGATGAAAGGGTGACATCGGCGGTTATGTCGGCGGAACTCCCATTTGAAGAAACGCCCGTCACGGTAATTTGCTGGCTTTCACCGGGCTTTAGGTATTTGGTTTTCGGGGAAATCGATATTGAAACAACGTCGGTAATGTCGAAAAAAAGAATTTGGAAGTCACCATAGCTCTCCCCATATCCACTTGTCCCCACAACCGCTTTGTCATCAAGGATGTAAGTTCCAGTGCATTGATAATCTACCCAAATATTATATGCAACTTTTGAAAGACTGACTTTCCCTAAATCAAATCCCCTTAACGTTTTTCCGCTTATTATCGTATTTAATGTTGAAGAGGATATTATCAAGCCGACAGTATAGTAACTGTCTATAAAAAAATCTTGTAATGTTGTCCCATCTGCGGAGGTACTTAAAATGCACTTATTGAATGATAAATTGCCACAAGACCCAAAGACAAACCAAGAAGCGGCAGCTTGAATATTTTCAATCAGCACAGTATGAGATACATCTGTAAAAAAAGGCCACCAATTGACAACTGTATCTGAAGAGGTTGTCCCCATTCCACGAATGTATGCGGTATGATTTAAAACAGGGAGATCAAAATATTGATCGCCCCACTTCCCAGCATCAATCAAATAAAGGACTTCTGTACCAGCAAGATTGCCAGCAGTCACGGCAGCAAGTAATGTTGTGTAATCCTTATCAACACCAACTGTAATGACTGTTCCTGTGAATTCTACTCCGTTGATTGTCCAATGTCCCATTATTTCACCAAAAACAACATACCGGTCCCGGGATCACGATACCCAGCCGTTGCATAAAAAGTTAAATCGGTTAATTCTTTTGTTTTGACGTTGAAAATGAACCCAAAATTCCTACGGCCTACATTGCAAAACGCCACGTAATGACCTTCCCAATAAAACGCTGTAATAGACGGTGGATTATAGCGGCTGTTCCAGTCCTCACGGCTGATGATGCCTTCGGTCAGCACTTCTCTGATAGACGGGCCGATAGCAACTATTCCGTCTGGTGCCGGGTATATGACAACATCTCCTGCCTGAACCGTCCCTCTTTTCGACATACATGAATGTCCAAGATCCATGGCCTCCATAACCACATTCGATGGATGACTACCAACTGCAAGATACGGCCTTCCTGATGTCAATACGGCGATTGTTGTCCCGAACGCGCCCAGCGCCACGATAGGCTTGTCAACATACTTCTGGTACGAAACGGGCCACGCATGGGGATAATATGGCTCGGAAAAACAGAGAATGTTATTAACATACCCGGCAAGTGCGCCATTGGGTAATGCGATAATCCCCTTAATTCCTATCGGTGGCCCATCCCATTCGGCAGAAGCCAGGACTTCTCCAAGGCTTGAATCCTCTATTTCGTCATCATATGAAGAGATTGCCACATCCAGTTCAATAACAAATTGATATTGCGCCCCTGTTGAACTCTGGTTTAGTCGGTAAATTCTTTTTTTGGTGATATTATAATCTGAATCTATGGAGGTTGTCAGCCCGGATATACTGACTTTATCGCCGTCGTAAACATCAACCAACTCAGACACAGGAGACGGCGGTCCTTCTGACCCGTAACCATTGACAAATGTATAAACATATCCACGGGTTTCTACTAACGTTGCATCCCTGACCCCGGACGCCGTAATCAACCCGCTCCCTGATTGCGTGGAGACGGTCGGATTTGATGTATAGAGGCCGCCAGTCGTTAACGTCACGAGGATAATAACCCCGCCTGATACGGTGTATGTCCCTGCGGCCCCCGTTCCGCCGCCTGCGGTGAAAATAAGGTTATATGTCCCATTGGCCTCACCACATGAGCTATTGGCGATGGAAAGAGACGTGATCGGGTCTTTACCGCTTGAACTTGATAATACTGGTGCGGCGGTTGGCGCCGGGGGGCATGGGTTGTATGATACCATTGGGTAATCCGTTCCGCCCACCTTGTAGATGTTCTTGTCTGTCACGCGAAACTCGCCATTCTCCGTGAAATACACGCGCTTGCTGCTGTCATCGGATATCGGGGCTGTCACTACATCCACATCAGAGAGCCAACTGAAAAACTTACCATCGTGGTAGCGGAACAGTGAGAGAATGGTGCCAGACTTTGATTGCGCTTCCACCGGCATGTCCTCTTGAAGAGGCGACATTCCCCCCTTGTCTGTCCTGATATTTTTGGCGAATTGGGCCTTTCCCTGTGGCAATAGGGCCGGGTCTATGATTCTCGGAGCAATTCCGCCAAACGTATCAATGGATATCAACATTATTTTTCTCCGGTTTGTTTCGCAACCGTCGCCTTCATCCCCAGGTCTTGAAGGAATTTGTTATAGAACACTACCGCCTTTGCGTTCGCGCCCTGCTGTTCTGTCTCTTCCATGAGACACCGGTAAAGCATGTAATCGGTAAAAGCAGGCTTGTACGAGGCATCCAGCGGGAAAACCGTTGTGTCAACGGTTACTTCCGGCACTGGTTCGCTGACCAAAAGCTTGATCTGGCTTGGTGACGCAGGTTGTGGAGGAAACACATAAAATACCAGCGGGCTTAACTCATCCTGAACAATGTGTGAAACGGTTTGATCGGATGTGTATGTCATCCAGCCGGGCAATAATCGATCAAGCGCCTGTTTTTTCAATGGCGTGATCGTCGCTCCGACGACTGCACCCGATGTCCCCATGTTGCACAAGGCCGCCATCACGGAAATTGTCGTTGTTGCTGATACGGATTGTCTTGCCCCGGATGCCAGTTGAACCACTCTCTCGACCGGATATGCGTCAGGCTTTAAATTGATGATTTCCTGGAATGCGAGATTGACATACGGCAACATCTTAGATGGCGGCCACTCCACGCTGAATTCATCTTTTAGTTGCGTGGAAATCAGCGTCAACATGGCCCCCATCTCACCGGCCAGCGATTGCTCACCGCCTTCCGGTGTCCCGCCGTCAATCGTGGTGTAAATATCAGCCATGTTCTACCTCACATGAAATCGCTGTATCGTAATCTTTTTGTTTTGGGCAAAAGAGCCGCCCTGCTGTTTATCACGGTGTCGAACTCCCGATTAAACAAGGCCATAAATGCCGGGCTTGTTTCAGGAACCGCAATCCCCTGGACGATGATCATAATGGAACCTTCAATGAATATTTCATCGAATTTTCCTTTCCATGGGATAGTCTGCGTGGGAAGCGTCAGCGACGCCGGCAGTTGGTTATAAATTCCCTTCACCAGAACATCTACAATCGGCTTTGGCCGGATATAAACGGTATCACCGAGGATCTGATAGCGTGACGGCGTTCCATTGTCGTACTGATTTAACTCGTATGTTTCCCACCATAAAACATCTTTGTCGTCATCGGCATTCAGGTAACTTGGTTCAAGCTTTTCCCGCGCACCTTCCCATCCATCGGGAGAGTTTTCGGCGGAAATGATAAGATATTGTCCCGCCGTGATATCCAAACCTGTTTCAATCGTGAATGATTTCGCGCCGGAGCCCACAACGTTACTTGTGGTTGACGTGGCGATATTCTGCGCGTATTCCCCGGGCACTCCTGCGGAAGAGATAACCCATTCATCAAGCGTATCCGTCCCGCTGGATGCCGTGGCATTGAAGACAAGGGCGCCTGTTTCAGCGTCGTAAGACGTGACTGTCCCCGCCATCCAATTATTGAACAGTTCTTCCGAGTATGGACGTGCGGGGAATGAAAGAAAATCATTTGGCAGTGCCGCAGAATAGCCGAATGCCGCAATCTTCACAGATAAGGAACCGGTTGCCAGAAGATCGGACTTCCGGTCAAGTAGGCGCTTGGCAATCAGCGATTGTATGGCTGTTGCCGCCCTGTATATTGAAATGCCATTTGGCTTGTCGATAATTCCAACTCTCGGCAGAACCGAAAGGATAAGATCGGATACCAGCATTTTTATTTACCGTTTCGTTTTTTACCTTCGGGCAGAAGTTCATTGACTGTATCCTGAAGATCGTTGTCAGTCATATCAACCTCTTCCCGGAGAAAGTTATAGGCTTCAATTTCAGTCTTGAAGCACGTTCCCGTTTTCTCTTTACGCCAAATCCCGTCAGGACCGGCATAAGGATGAGACGAACCCTTTTTGACAGCAACGTACCCGGAATCAAGATACTTTTCAATCGCGCACCCGGCATACTTCGGTTTTTCTTCGGAGCGTTTTTTAGCTTCCTCAATCGCCCTGTCCTGATCATATTCCCTGTACTGACCGGTGGCGAGCAGGTGATTTATATGCCTCTCTGTTGAAATATCACACACGGATGTCGTCGCTTCGCCTTTTTTACTTCCCGGAATGGGCATGAACATATATTTCGTGCTTTCCAGAATAACGGTCGTCGGGCCTTCTCTTCTTATTAAACATTCAATCAGCATCTTGCTTTACCTCCTCAATGGTATTTTATCGGGGCGGTGTGACCCGCCCCCGATAACTTTTGTTTAATCCTGGTCAATGAGCAGACCGAGACCAATCGTTCCAGCAACGGGCGTACCCGGTGCGGTGGAAAACTGAACTGCCACAATGCGATCCTTGGAGCTGTCAACCCCAATATCCTTTGTGAAGTCCAGTGTAGCGGTCTTGGTTGCCCGCCCGCCTGCCTGTCCGACGTCTGACGCGGTAACAAGGTTCTGTCCGGAGACAAGTTCCGGCTCCGTAGCCGTATTTGTCGCGCCGCCGGAACTGTAGGCCGCTGCATTTGCCGCTCCCGCCTCTTCCTCGCCATAATAAGTGTTCAGAATGCCGACGGTCATGGCTGCGGACGTGGCGCTGTCAATGTCCGTGGACTCAAACAAGAAATCCATCAGGCGGTGTCCGGCCGTAAGAACTCCCAGTGCCACAATCTGCGTGGTGACCATATCGGTCGTTGCCAACGCAATAGACCTGTAATCGTATCGCGCTCCGCCTACGGCACTTTTCGGCGGCTTGGTATAAAGGTCCGGTGCTATTTTCAGTGTGTTAGACATGGTAATTTAACCTCCTTTCAATTAGGGTTTGGTTGCGGCGGTGTCGATTGCCATTCCACCGAAATCGTTGCCGTTAAACGTAACCTTCTTGGCTCCGAAAATGGTGTGTGTCGAAATGACAACCTCATTGCCGTTATCTCTGGTTTCCTCGTTCCACCCGAACCGCAATTCCTGACCGGGTGATCCGAATGCCACGACTCCCGCCTGTAAACCAAGGAAGAGAGCGCGGACTGCCGCGACTGCGCCGGAACCGTAATCGGAAAACTGGATGCAATTCTGGTGGCTGTGAAGTACGCAACCGTTCCAGATTCCCAATCCGCCCTTCAGGAATTCAGACGATTTGCCCATTGCCGTAGCAAGAGCCTTCTGAATATCCGCCCAGTCGTTCGTTGTCGAATTTCTGCGAAGATCGAACTTCTGGTAGGGATTCATAACCACAAGGAATACTTCCTCTCCGTCAACGTCGCACTTCTGTATCTGCGGGACCGCGCTGTAAGCCGCACCGCCGCCGCCCATCATTTCGGCATAGGCAACGGCCTTGTCGATAGGAAGGGTTGACATTTTGTCGGACGATGTCAGCGACTCCTTGGACGTGGCCACTCCGCCATAGACGATGTGGTTCGTGTCCGGTGCCGTCAGGCTGTTGTTTGCGAATCCCGTGTAGGTGCTCGGGAACACAAAGTCAGTGTTGACTCCGCGGGCGCCGGACAAATACATGAAAATGATCTCGTCAAACACTCGGGCCCACCAATCAACGGACCGTGCCTTTGCGATCTTCCGCAAATCGTGAAGGGTCCGCTTGCGGCTCATGCGGCCGCCGCAATTCGCGCCGCCGCGCATCTGGTCGATGTAAACGGCGTCCGTGAAGAAAGAAAGCTTCTCTTCCTTACCGTGCAGGGTAGCATCGCCCTCGACGGGCTGCATGTTCAGCTGCATGGAAAGGTCATACGTGACCTGTTCGCCGGCATCCGATTCCAGATCGGTCAGCTGCCAGATGGGTTTTGTCGGGACTTCTCCCTTACCCATAAATTTCCGGGTGAAATAACCCTTTCTGCCTACATCAACCGCCAGATTCCCGGAGTATCTTTTGACGGCCTTGGCATCATTGAGACCAATAATAGTCTGTGCCATAACTTTAACCTCCGTAAGGTTTTGTTAGACCGTCCTGGGTCGATGTTCAGGGCTATTGCCCTACATTCTGTTGCCGATAATGCTTGATTGGAATTGTCCGATCAGCATCAATCTTCAACACCGCCTTTCTCCCTGCTTTCTCACAGAGATAAATTGAAATTTGTTTCGCGTCTTTCGCAATACTGGCCAAGTCAAAAACCAGTTCGTCGCCAACGCCTATGATTTTAATGAGAGCCATAATCAAACCCTACTCAGGTAGGCATCACGCATTTCGGGCGTCAGTCGTTCAAGCGCCTCTTCGTATGCCTCGCCTGTCAGTTTATCCCACTGTGAAAACGCATCATCGGCTGTGTCGTTTTTACCGGCTGCCGGAACGTCGGAAAGCGTCTTGTGGTCCGGTAGTGGAGCCGGTGGCTTTTTTTCCTCTTTCTTTTCTACCGGTTTCTGCTTCAGTCCGAAGGCTTCTTTGACAATTCCGTCAGCCTTAACCAATAACTGCATCCCGGAAAGATTGGCGTTTGCCTCATCCTGTGAAAGACTCTTGATTGTTTCACTCAGGGCTCCGAAGAGCGCATTTGCGCGGATCTTCCCCGTCGCCTCTGCCTGCTGGCCCGGGAGATATTCAGGCCGATTTTTCAAGAAGTGAAATTGTTCTTTCTTCCAGACAATCTCGGTCTTGGCCTCCGCTTCCAGCCCTGCATTATGCTTATAAATCTTGCGGTTTATCGCATCGCGGGCTTCCGTGTACTCATGGATGGACATATCGCCTTCGTCGTACTTGCTTTTCAGCGCATCCAGGTCATTCTTCAGGTCATCCGGGACAACTTCCTCAACTTTCAGGTCATCGTCGGTAACGACTGCTTTGAATGAAAGAAGTGCCTCGTCGGTCACGTCGATGGCGTCGTCTTTCTTTTCGTCTGGCGGTGGAGGATCAGCCTTTTTCTCTCCATCTTCCGAATTATCATCGGCAATTTTCTTCAAGTCGTCTTCGGAGACAGTATCATCCACTTCCCCGCCTTCCGGCTCGGTGATGGATTCAATGATGCCTTCCTTCTCAACGTCGGACAGTCCTTCCCACTCTCCTTCGGTGTATCCTTCCGGTATAATCGTAATATCAATCGTCATCGTGCAAAATCCTCCTGTTTTTATCCTGCGGCCAGGTTAATGCCTTCCTGCGCCTCTTCCTTTTTCCGCTGGTATTCCCCCAATTTCTCTTTTGCCAGCGCCTTAACTTTTTTCATACGTTCCGGATCGGCCTTGACAGCCTCCGCCCTCGTAACGGCTCGCAGATCTTCCTCGATTTCCCAGTCTGTTGAAGAAATGCAGCAACATATCTCCGCCGCCCGTCTTTTCTTTTTCTTCTCGTATCCCATGATAAACTCCTCTTAGGTGGTTGCCACGGAAACCAGTTTACCGCCGTCAATGCCGACGTACAGAAGACCGGAATACAGTGACATGGATTTGATGTTTCCGCCGACATTGGTCAGCGTGGCCACAACGCCATCTGCAATGGTATAGCGGATAACGTCGCCCTTATTGGTCCCCAAATAGACGTAAGTGCCGTCCTGGGCGCTGGCCATCACTTCACCGTCGAATACTTTTAAAGATGTAATTGCGTAACTCATTTCTACCTCCCGTTACTTTTTAATGAATGTCATGCCGACCCGAAAGCCGCCCTCTCCGTAAATAATTTCGCCGTACCGCTCCAACCCAGCCATTTTCGCCAACTGGATAATTGCGGCCTCATTCGGCATGTGGTAATTCGTTTTGTCTCCATGATGCGTTTCGTCAATAACCCACATCAGTGGTATTTCTGCGGGGAGTCCTTCCATTTTTCCTTGGTTAACTGCCGATTCGAGGAATATACGTCCGCCCGGCTTTAAAAATCTTGCGGCATTCAGGATGCCCTCGTATGGGTTTTTGAGATGGTAAAGAATCCCGTAGAACAGAACGACGTCAAACCGATCAAGAACCCACCCATCAGTTTCAACGGTCCATCTCGCCGGGATTGTTTTATCCAGATCGCCCAGCCAGCAATATGGTATTTCGTATGCACCCAGCGCCAGTTTTGCCGTTTCAAGCATCGGGTCCCATCTATCGGATGCCGTCACATCTGCTCCGCGCTTCTTGGCTTCTATCGCCCAATAACCGTCGAATGTGCCCAGGTCTAAAACCTTCAGGCCGGTCATATCATCCGGTAACTGAAATCTTTTTGAATGCTCTTCATTGCGATAATCACACTGGCCTGGCGTCACCGTCCCGTCGGGAAAGGTAATCACATGCCACCATGCAAGCTTATTCATCTGATCTTTCATCGGAGCATCTCCTTTGCTGCCATGAATATTCTTTCGGGCGTAATCATCCTCATGCACGGAGCTCCCGGTTTGTTGCTGTCACATGCCCCGGGAATGTCATGGCACGGAATGCACGGCATTTCGCCAATCGGATAAATTGACGTCATATTTTTGTAATATTTGATTCTTGTGTCCGGATCGATAGGACCGAACAGTCCGATTGATTTCTTTTTCATGGCTCCTGCTATATGCAGAATGCCTGTATCGGGCGCGATTACCAGATTCATGGCCGCCACGCAGTCTATAAGTTTCTGCTCATCGGTCTTGTTGAGCAGGTTAACGCACCCGCCGATATCCAAGAGATTTTTATTCCATGCTTCTGTCTGCCCGAGAAGGACAACCGTTCCCAGCGTTCCCAGCATCTGTACTATCTTCTCGACGTATTCAGGAGGAACAACCCGAACTGGTGATTTTGTAGTCGGGCAAAATCCAATAAGCGGACGCCTTTTGACAATCCACGGGAACTTTATTTTCTCGCTCACTGGGATGTTATAATATCGTTTCTTGGATGTTACTCCGCACAGCAGATCAAAATTCTCTGACCGGTCATTGGATACATATCGCCTCCATGATAGCGACCCTGGGCCAATGTTCGACGGCTCAACGGCATAGCGCAGGTCAATCGTCTTATCGAATGAGTATTTGCCCATGTCGTCAATGGATATGCACAGATCAACCCCTTTTAGACCGCTCATGATCTGTACGTATCTCCCAAGAGTGGCCAGCGTCAGCGGTTTGTTCGGTTCTTTCTTCTTCATCTTGGCCAGTGACGACGACAATATGATCAGGTCTCCGATGCCGCCCATACGGACAACACACGTTCCGCCTATTTTCTTCGTTCTCTTGCGCTCGTGAACTATTTGGATATTTTTATCGCCCAACGTCGGGATTAACATTCTGGCTGGCAAGCACACCAAATGGGCATGCTTCTGGCCTTCGATGCCAAAAACTTCTTTAGCGTCTTTGTCTTTCAGTTTTAGCGATTTACCTGTTGTCTGGTTCTTCAAAATAATCATTGCTGTATGCCTCCTGCATTTTCCTGTGTCGGCGCGTTTGACGCCTCTTTGAATAATTCATCCGCTGCCGCTGCGAGTTGCGGAGCAGTCTGTAACGTTCCGGCCACTTCCAGTGTCTTTAGGAACGTTTCAATTTTCTTCATGGCCGTTTCCATCTTATCGCGGTCTGCTTTGGCCATCTTCCCCACTGCCTCCGCCTGCTGTGTCGCCATTTGCAACTGCATCATAGCCTGCTGAACTTGTTCCGCCTGCTGCTGCTTCTGCGCCATGGCGTCCTTCTGCGCGGCCATTTCGTCTTTTTGTTCAGGAGATAGTTCGTCTTCCGGCCCGGTCTGCCCGTTGAGCTTCCGGATGCGCGCCACGATCTCATCTTTGTTTGGCACGTCGTCCATCAGGTCAACGACCATATCGATCAGCGATAGGGCCACATCCGGCATTGATTGAGCCAGACTGGTGACTAATTCAGAGAGCGTTTCGACCATCGATAGGCGGATCGTCTCCCGGAAGTCCTGCTTGCCAACGATAAAATCTTCTTTTGTCCGAAGGATATCGTTTTCAACATTACCATCCGGCTTTTCTTCGTTGATTTTTACAAACTCAACCTTGTTGCGGTCTCCCGTGATTCTGTATTCTTTTTCCTGGTCAAAAAATTGTTCTATTAGGGATAGGCGTATCTCACCCTCGTTTTGAATTGCGTAATAGAGATTATCGAAATAGACGCCCTGCGTGACCTGCCCTTGATTCTGAAGCTCACGAACCGCCACACCGGACAACTGGCGCTTTGAGTCGCCCTTTGCTTCGGGCGTTACACCTGAAATGTTATTTATAAACCGTTCATCGTCGCGGGCTAATTCTACATGCGCCGCGGCCAGGTCTTTATCTTTTATTACCTCTGGTTTCTTTCCGACGTTATATTCAACCATCCCGTCGGGACGGTTGTTTTCCTCGTATGCTTCTTCTTTGTTATCGAATGCCCCTTTCTCAAAGTGGAGCTTATTGGATGTCAACAGCACCAGGGCTTTACTTCTGCGCTTATTGAGGTCGCACTGAGGATCTCTTAGATTTCGGATTACGCCATAGGGCATACCGTCTTTGGAACGGCGGTAGCAGAACAACGGCGTAAGCGGGAATCTGTTGTGGTTGTACGGCGTGAGGATGTCTTGCAGAAATACGGAGCCGGTCCATACGGCATTACGTACCACCATGATCCGCGCATCGGTAAGCGTGAAATAGCTTCCCCTGACGAGGTATTGATGATCAGCATTATCCGGCCTGAAGATCGTCCCATCTAGCGCACCGTATGGTGTGTCTTCTCCGCGCTTTTTCAGCAACTTAACGTTCGCCGGTTGCCGATACCACATTTCAACTATTTTGATTCGTTCGCGGGCGCCACTGGTTCGGCCGCCGAATAATGAATCGATGTCTGATTCCAGATCAAATTCACTTGCCGGGTCTGCAATCGCTATATCATCGGGCAGGTATGGATACCGTGAGTTTACGGCCTCGGATACCTGCCTGATTGCTCCTTCTCTCTCCGGGAACATCGCCAGCGCGATATCCATGTCAATCCATTTTTCCCGTATTTGGTAGCGCCAGTCTGAACCATCGAGAGAAGCACCCAGATGATCGAACCACATATTACGCCAGCATTCATGCTTCATGAACACCGGTTCTTCGCCATTCTTACGCGCCCCTGTCTCAATCCATCCGAGCCCCGCCTTTACACACTCCTCGAACGCAAATGAACGCTCGTACTCACCCTTTGAGCAATCGAGCGTGAACTTCATGAGCTTTGTTTTTGTTTTGGCGTTTTGCGCTCCGGCCTGCTTGCGCGGGAGAACACGGGAATCGATGCGGGCGCGTCTTTCTGTGCCCAATATCCAATTAACGGTGTTTGCTATAACGTTGAAAACCAACGGTGGCTGATTGCGGTCTTGCAGTATTTTTAAATCTCGATCATCCAACTGCTCACCATCATAGAAACCCTCGTCTATCGACATTTCAGATCGGTTGGACGCTTGGGCAATACGGGCCTGACGCCGCCACTGCATGAGTTTTCGTAATTTGTCTTGAGCTTCGCTTGATTCGAGCGGGTGTGCTGCGCTTGAGACAAAGACATCCGGCGACCTCCGGGTCTTCTGGAGGTCTTTCGGGATGCCGGTCTGTAATGTTCGCCCTCTCGTGATCTCAGCCATTTGAGGGCAATTATAGAATATGCTTTATATTTTATCGTGCGAAATGGTGAGAAATCTTGCGAACTATCAGGAACAAACGCGAACACCCGCGAACTATTTTATGATGATGTCGTTCACGGTGATAGATCGCCCTCGCCCCAGTTCGTATTCTATTAGATCCCTGATGATGATCATCGGCTTCCCTTCACGGGCTCCCCTTGACGTTCTGGTCATTGGTATTCCGTTTTTCTTTATGTGGTTCAGGGCGCCGCGCCAGGTGCCAATCCGGTATAGCTTTTGTATTACCGGTAATATCTCGTCACTGCCGATTAGTCTATCGTTGGTGATTGTCATTCGTTGCTCTCCATTACCAATTCAGATTCGGAAACCTGTATATCTCTCGTCCCGAGTTTTTGAGACCCGTTGTAAATCGTCACTTCCCCCATTGTGATCATGTCGTCTTTGGCGGGAGGATCGTCAGGCATGTTTTTCAGGTGATCCAGCCCGTCTTGAATCCACATGAGTAATTGCGCGGCTGATTCCGGGACCGGTGTGATGTCGAACATCTGCATAACCTTGGCCAGATTGTAGCCCGTACACAACATGATGTCGCTGTGCTGGTTGAGCGCCATTGCGAAAACGATACAGGCCGCCTCTCCCACAACGATCTGCTGTTGCATTGGCGTAACGGCTGTTTTCCGCGCGAATTGGTTACGGTCCATGAGTTGCTGAAACTCCATGCGGTCCGACGTGATGGTGTTGTCTTCCATGTTGTCCTTGGGCTCGATGTATTTCCAGATCGCGTCTCTCGTGATCCAGAAGGATCGCCCGGGTGCTGTCTCGCGCGTGATGACCATGGCTGCCTGATATTCGTCCTCATTGTCAGCGCCCTTAACCATCGCGTAATCGTAACTTCTATTGAGTCCGCCGATATGACGTATCATTCTTCACCCCCTACCCGCCTGCAGTCGCACTTGCCCCTGATATGGGAATGAAAATGCTTCCCAACTGATTCCGCGTTTAACAACTCTGCGTACTGGCTCTGGTCAACACCGGAATATGCGAATACTCCGCCGTTTTTGAATTCAACCTCCAACGTGTTTGTCTCAGCGTCATGCCCTATTGCCGCGATGTTCGATGAATTAACTGACTGTCTTTGCATGTTTTTTATATCCCCTCCCTTGTAATCTCATCGCAATTCTCAAATACATTGCTTTGGTTTGAATGTTCAACTTTGCCCACGTACACGTATTAGCCTCCTCAATTCCCCGTTTTCGGTATTCATCATAAATAATTCTCGCTATTTCATCTCGCTGATCTACTCTCATAAGTACTTCAGTTCGGAGTCTATTAAGTATTTGTTGGGCCTGTTTATTTTTCGTTCCTGCGACTATTCCCCTGTGGCAATCAGTAACCCCTGATAGATGATCAGCCGCTTCGATGACCCCCATCTTCCGCCGTGTCTTCTTGTGCATCCGGTCCCACCCATTCCTGTAATTGTCGTTCGTTGGCTTGCTTCTGATTGTCATTGACTCCTCCATGATCCTGCGTGTTTGCGGAAATTCTTTTTATTTTTCGGGTTTGACTTTACCGTGTTGATCGACGCCAGGATAACCGCGTCTCCATCGTCCGGAGATCGGCCGATCCGCTTTTTTACTTCTTCTTTCAATTCAATTTGTATTCCCTGCGCTGTCAGCTTCCAGCGCGGCGCGCACAAATCAGCCTTCAACTTGTTATCCGGCGGAAGGGCAATGTTTTCCCCTTTGTCGGGGTCCAGGGCCTCCCGAAAGCGCCACATGAAAAACGCTCTATTGTTCTTGAATTTCAGTTGTTGCGTATCTCTATCAAGCTGATTTTCTGAATAATTAGTCGATGCGTTGTTTATTCCTATCACCTGATATTCGTTCTCTTTCAGGTGGTCGTATGGACTGCCGCCGTATCCGCCGCTTATGTCGATATGAATTGGTGCCGCGTCACGCAGGGCCGACACTATCAGGCCGGCAACTATCGGACCATTTGGCGTATCAGATCCCGGAAATTTCTTTAATTTATCGAACCATGTCCCGTATCTTGGCGCGAGAACCGTATTATCTGATCCACCACGGGCAACATCCGCGCCCATGGAATCCATCTGCCCTTTCTTCCCCTCCGGCGTCCACCGCGCCATGGCCGCCTCAACCCATGCCGTCGGGATGACCTGCCAAATATCGTCTTGTTTGCCTGCTGAGAAATCACCCTTGAGCATTTGAGAGCGCAGCGGTTCCGGGAGCGCCTGAAGCGTCGCCTTGTATCCTGTGGCCATCAAAAACGGGTTATCCTCGACGTGTGACGGAATGAACGTCCGCGACTCCGGCGTGATGAGTTCCCCTTTGTAACTGAATGGCTCTCCCGACTCCACTGGCGTATCAACACCGTCGAGCATGGCGTACCACCGCAATTCACCAGGCCTTGCAGGGTTTGGGCAGTTCTTATCAAGCCATGGCGCCCAATATTCCGTTACCCATTCGCCTTCTGGCGTTGTCGGTGGATTTCCTGCGCAGATAATCCGTTGTCGCTCTCCAACTACCGTTGACCGCTTCCAACCCTTCAAAAACATGAATTGGCTTTTCAGGAAATGGCATATCTCGTCGAACCCCTTGAGAGAATGCGGCCTTCCCTGGTATTTTATCTCGTCGCCTACAACGTTGCAGCTCCCGAACTCTATTACTCGATCCGGTAACCGTAAAATATCATCTTGCCCGTTCCAGTTTTTACGCGATTTTAAAATCTCATCCAGCAATCTGTTTTGTATTCCCAATAGTTGCGTTGATTGCCGCCGGAAAATTATCGAATGGTAATGCCTCGTAAGCGCGGCACCAAGAATCAGATCGCTTTTTCCTCCTCCGGCGCTGCCCCCGTAGAACAGGACGTCAGCTTGACATTCTAGCGCCTCCGTTTGCGGCCCGTCCAACGGCACCCATATCGGTAGATCCTCGGCCATTATCGCATCTATTTCGGCTAATTCTTCCGGCTGTAAATATTTTAAAACACTATCCAGCATTTCAACTTTGCTTTTCGCCATTGCCTGCCTTTTTAAATTCAATTTGCTCCGCCTGTTTTTTGCGTTCAATGCCCAGGTTAATCAGGTACGCTACCCGGGCCGCCCGCTCCAATGGGGACACGATGATAGTAGTTCCTTGCAGTGGTTCATTCCCCGATGTAACATCCAGTTTATCCCCGTATTTCTTTGGTTTTAATTTCGCGGCGATGAATTTGCGCGTGTCAACACGCAGGCGTGACCGGGCAATAAATTCTTTATTGCAGACCCTTTTTGCTCCTTGCCCGCTACCGTCCGTGCACTCAACAAATATTTCATCCTGGCTCGCATCGTCTGCGATTTGCAGCATTTCCTCGACCAGAAAATCAGCCTGATCTTCCTTCGCTCTCGCGTATTGTGCGGTAAATTCTTTATCGTGCAGCAACCAATCCTCAACAGTGGAGTGATGCGGAACTCTATCGTGTGTTTTCTTTAACTCCTCCAAAACAGAACGCCATCCCATGTTTGAGTTTGCTATCAACCTGCACATATCGACTTGCAATTGTTTCCAGTCTTCCCTTGGCCGTCCACGTCCTTTTTTCTTAACTACCTGTTTATTCTTTGTTTTCTTCTTCACGCCCTTCTCTTTTTTTTCAACGTCACTTTTTTTCATGATTCAATAATCCTCACATTTATTTTCACACCCAACGCCTTAAAATCATTACACTTTAAAAATACTTAAAAATATATTGGAATAATGCTTGACATCAATGCAATCAATGTGTATATTAGCATCAACAAATAAATAAACAGGAGGAAAACAAAATGAATAAACAAATCAGTCCGCGCGAGTTGAGAACGAAACATCATGACGTTTGCGAAAACATTTTAAATCGTTGCCGGTGTTTTGAAATAGAACTGCCTGAACGTGAATATCAGACCATCGCCGACATGATTTATTACGGGACAAATATCATTGCTGATGAAATTTACCCGTTTTATCGTTCTGTGTATGATGAGGACGCAGGGGTTTTCACTGATTATGGACAAAATGAGGCCGACAGAACATGGGCGCAATGCAACCTACATCAATTATTGACACACGCTATTATCGCCGCTAAATGGATTGATGAATCTGACGATGAACGCGGTTATGACCCGAACCGTAAAACACTGGTTTATATTCTGGATATGTCCATCGGCGCTATTGCCCAGGCGTTGCACAAAATGACCTGTGACGATAAACTACAGAAACGTGTTTGGATGAACAAAATTACAGGCGATTATGAGTCTGACGGACATTACGGACCGCAGAGTAAACAGGAATATATTGACGCTGAGTTGAAACGGCTATGGGTTGACCGGAAAACAGGCCGCAAATTAATTGAAAAAATACAACAATAGGAGGAGCCGCAATGAGAAACAAAAAACATTACGAGAGTTTATTAAATCAGAATCCCAATGCCAGTGTCGGTTTTTCACTCGCCGCCGACGCTGTTGTAGCTGCCAAAAACGGCGTATTTGAAACACATGACAACGAATGGAAAGCAATCGCACGAGATTTAAAATCCAAATACGGCGAAAACCTAACCGCCGATGAGGTTCGCGCTGAAATGGCCGCTGTTATCGAACCGACCACAGAATTGATCGTGCGGAAAATTCCCGAATCCCTGAGGCGTGATTTCAAATCTCGCTGTGCCGCTGATGGTGTGTCACAGCAGGATAAAATCATCGAATTGATGAGGGGATATGTGAACCAATAGCCCCACCGGGCGGGCTAATC
>Ga0172381_10001503_pt1 | contig 27140 bp, 20 predicted proteins | sample Leawel6488metaG_FD_119754 | JGI IMG/M metagenome (GOLD analysis project Ga0172381, IMG submission 119754) | Leachate microbial communities from a municipal landfill in Southern Ontario, Canada - Leachate well 64-88 metaG | ecosystem: Engineered > Solid waste > Landfill > Unclassified | place... | reverse complement strand
TGTATCAACCTCAACCGCCAGCACTGTTTCTGGATCAGGACCATGGACTTGGACCTGTACCGGAAAGAACAACGGAACTGTCGTTTCTTGTTCGGCTAACAAGATTACCAATGGTGTTTGTGGAAATGCTAGCGGAAGAACTTTTACATATGATACGTCAAGTTATTCCCCGTATATCCAATGTGCTCCAGGAACATCAACTAACACAGCTTTTCCAGCTCAAGGAGGTTCAATTTCTTGGATTTGTAATGGAACTAGCGGGGGAACACCCAGTGCCTCTTGTGGTGCACAGCGTAATGCTCCATTAACCAATAAGGCGATTACTTCTTTTGGTTTCAATTCTCCTGCAGTAGTTGGAATAATCAACGAAGTTGATCATACTATTAACGTAACTGTTCCGTTGGGAACCAATGTCACCGCCTTAGTTGCTACATTTACTACTACTGGAAAAACAGTTAATATTGGAACCATTGTTCAGGTTAGTGGTACTACCGTTAATGACTTTTCAAATCCAGTGAGCTATCTTGTAATCGCAGAAGATGGTTCATCTCAGATATATACAGTTACGGTTAGGGCCTCAATAAATCCTACCTGGAGAGAATAATAAACAAGTGAAAAGCAGGGGAATGCCCCCCTGCTTTTTTTGTTAAAAAAGCAAAAATATTATACTATTATTTGCAATGTGAGATAAGTCAGTGTATCTGTTTGACGTTTTTTTTAAAAAATGATAATCTAACAGTACGGAAGTTAATGATTATAATTATTGTTTGTCGGATAGATTCAGGCTTTTTTTATCGGAATTTTAAAACAAGCATAATTGTAATTACAGAATTTTATAAAAATTAAATTAAAATAATAATAAGAAAAATAAGAAATAAAACAACATGGATTTTCAAGAATTTTTATCAGCCATTACTCAAATTTCTGATGAAAAAGGTTTATCAAAAGAAGTAATAGTTGAAACCGTTGAACATGCATTAGCATCTGCATATAAAAAAGAGTATGGCAAAAAGGGACAAATCATTAAGGCACAGATGAATCAAAAAACCGGAAAGGTTGATTTTTCGAGAACTCGACTTGTTGTTGATGAAACTGTTGTGTATATTCCTTTTCCTGAAGAGGAAGATGAGCCAGAATCATTTACCTTCAAAGTAAAATCAGAGTATCGCCCACTTGAAAGCGAAATAAGTGGCAATGAAGATAATACAAATAATCCAAGTTCAGTTGGAGAACATAAAAGAGTAAGATATAATCCAGAAAGACATATTCTGGTAGAAGAATGTAAGCTCGAAAAATTAAAACTTGAAGTAGGCGAAGAACAAATTATTCCATTAGAGCAAAAAGAAGACTTTGGACGTATTGCAGCACAAACTGCTAAACAGGTTGTATTGCAAAAAATAAGAGAAGCAGAAAAAGACGCAGTCTTGGCTGAATACAAATCAAAAGAAGGAGAAATTGTTTCGGGTATTGTCCAACGGATTGAGGGCACAAGTGTATATTTTGATATTGGAAAAACCTTGGGTGTTTTGATGAAGGAAGAACAGATTAGAGGCGAGTTCTATAAGGAAGGGCAGAGACTAAAATTATATGTTGTAAAAGTAGAGACTACTCCAAGAGGGCCAATAATTGTCTTGTCTCGTATCTATCCTAAACTTATTTCAAAATTATTTGAACTCGAAGTCCCAGAAATAGGGGCAAATCAAATTGAAATAAAATCACTTGCACGGGAAGCGGGGTCAAGAACAAAAATAGCAGTCATGTCTCTTGTCGATGGGGTTGATCCGATTGGTGCAATGGTTGGACAGCGTGGAGTAAGAGTTGCTGCTGTTATCTCAGAACTCGGAGGCGAAAAGATAGATATTATAGAATATTCAAATGACCCAGTCGAATATATTAAAAATTCTTTATCTCCAGCTAAGGTTGTTGATGTAAAAGTATTACCAAGGAATACCGCCTTAGTCATTGTTCCATCCGAACAGCTATCTCTTGCTATTGGAAAAGAGGGGCAGAATGTTCGACTTTCAGCAAGATTAACCGGATGGAAAATTGATGTAAAAAGCACGGAAGAGTATGAGGAGATGGAAAAAGATGGGTCTCTTAAAAACATGGAAGACGGGGGAGAGATGCCAAAAAGAAAACCTAAGGCAAAAAAAGAGGAAGCTAAGGAAATTGACGAAAAAAATGAAGATGAAAATTCTTCAAGCGAAGAAGAATAAGACAAAGTTATTTTAAGAAATATAAAACATGAAATATACCGTTAAAGAATCAACTCCAGTTAAACACATAGTGGAAATAGAAGTACCTGCCGAAGAATTTGATGTCTGTTACGCCAAATCATTAAAAGAAATCGCAGAAGTATTAGAGATTCCAGGATTTAGAAAAGGAAAAGTTCCTCAAAATATGATAGAACAACATGTTGATCAAAATCATATTTTATCTAAAACAACCGAATCAATAATTAGTAAAAACTGGATAAAGTATCTAGAAGAATCTGGCATTGAAGCAGTTTCTCAACCCGAAGTAGAAATTATTAAAATAGCAAAAGGAAACCCCTTTATTTTTACTGCTTCCGTAGAAATATTATCTAACATAGCTTTGCCCGATGTTAAAAAGTTAACCGAAGGAATAAAAAAAGAAAAAATAGAAATCACAAGTAAGGAAATTGAAGATGCTATTTTATGGTTACGAAATGCAAGGGCAGTTTTAACCGATAAAGAAGGTCCAGCAGAAAAAAATGATTTTATAGAATTTTCTTTTCAGATAGAAAACTTACCAGATACTTTTAGCCATATGAGAGGAGAGCAAAAAGATGGCTATATTCTTGGAAAAGAACATTTTATTAATGGATTAGAATCTGCAATTATTGGAACGAAAGCAGGAGACGAAAAAGAATTTGAGGGGACGATCGATCAACACATAGATAAACTGCAGCCAGAAAAAATGCCTGTTAAAGTTAAGGTAAAGATAATTTCTGTTCAAAAAATGGACCTACCAGAAATAACTAACGAATGGGTAAAAACATTAGGTCGTTTTGAAACAGTTGATGCATTAAAAAAAGATATTCAAAAAGGTCTTGAAGAAGAAAAAAGAGTCGCCGGATTAAACCGCCTGAGAGTCGAAGCAATGGATAAGATTTTGGAGAAAACAAAATTAGAAATACCAGCAATTCTTTTAAGACGAGAAGAAGATAATCTTTTAGAAAACTTGAAAGATAGAGTCAATTATGAACTTAAGATAAGCCTTGAGGAGTATCTATCGCAAATTAAGAAAACCGAAGATGATATGAAAAAAGAATTTGAAAAGATTGCGTTAGATAGGGTAAAAAGATTTTTAATCTTGCATCAAATAGCTAAAAATGAGAAAATAATAGCAACAGACGAAGAAGTCGCAAATAAATTAGAAGAAGTGATGGCACAATATCCAAAAGAAGAAAAGGAAAAGATTGACGTACAGAGATTAGCAATTCTTATTGCGGATGACATTACTAAAGAAAAAATATTTGCATTCCTTGGTCTTAATTAAAAAATAAAAAATATTATGAACTTAATTCCTACAGTTATCGAAAAAACTCAATCGGGAGAAAGGGCTTATGATATTTATTCTAGGCTACTTGAAAAGCGAATAATTTTTATGGCAGGAGCAATAGATGACTATGTTGCCAACTCTATTGTTGCACAACTTTTATATCTTGCATCAAAAGATTCAGAAAAAGATATTCAATTATATATTAATAGTCCAGGAGGAGCAGTTACTGCTGGGTTAGCAATCTACGATACAATGCAGTACATAAAGCCAGATGTATCAACAGTATCAATCGGTCTTTCTGCCTCTATGGGTGCATTACTTCTAGCTTCTGGAGCAAGAGGAAAAAGATACGCCTTGCCAAACTCAGAAATATTGCTTCATCAGGTTTTGGGCGGAGCAAGAGGGCAAGCAACGGAGATAGAAATTGCCGCTAAACAGATTTTAAAAATAAAAGACCGGATGAACAAAATTTTGGCCAAGCATACTGGGCAACCATTGTCTAAAGTAACTAAAGATACAGATAGAGATTTTTATTTAACGGCCGAAGAAGCAAAGTCTTATGGAGTAATTGATGAGGTCATCAATTCTAAAAAATAAAATTGAAGCAAGCCTAAGCGGGCTTGTTTTTATTTATCAGTATTACTAAAATAGTAATTAATAATTCATTAGGAAGAAATAAAAACAAATAATATAAAAATGTTATTAAATATTTATTTTTCAATTTTAATTTCAGGGTTTGGCGGGGGAGTGATAAGGGGTATTGTTGGATATTTGAAGCATCAATATGATTATAAGAATGTCGGGTTTGATGTGAAGTATTTTTTTGGTATTGTCTTTTTGTCAGGGATAGTTGGGCTTTTGACTGGTGTCGCTATTAGCGAAACAGGAATTATAAAAAGTATAAATGATTTTTCACCAGCGATATCTTTTATCGTTGGTTATGCTGGCGGAGATTTTCTGGACGGTATTTATAAAATATTTTTACAAAACAATAAAAAAGATAATAAATAGCTTGAAAGGGGTTGAAATTGCAGATATAATACAAGCATAATTATAATTTTTTTAAAATGAAAACCGAAAATCCAAAATTTGATTCAATAATTTTGTGTGTAGTCGCTCTTATAGGTTTTATTTTTATTGGAATATCGCTGATAACAGTTATTAAAAATAATCCAGAGTGGCAATCTGCCGAATCAAATTTATCATTACTTCAAACAAAAACAAGTTCAGTTCCAATTAATGGAATCTGCGGTGCCGCTAACGGAAAAATTTTTGAAAATTCTCCAGCAACTGAATTGTGTAGTACTGGCAACCCATCAGTCATAATCTTAGAAGAAGGGCAAGTAGGAAAGTTTTTTGTTTGGCAATGTATCGGAAGTGAAGGAGGAATAACCGCCTCATGTAGTGCTACGGCTAATATTAATTCTTCTACTACAAAATTGAACGGATTGTGTGGCAGTAGTAATAAATCAAAAACAAAACAAATGCCAACACTGCAAGAAGAATATTGCACCGAGGGAAGCTATGTAAAAGGTACTTGCGAAACTCCTATATATGACAATGTCGAAAAAAAATGGCAGTCAGTATGCAGTTGGTTTTGTGGTGGGAACAATGGAGGGACAGCAGAAAAGTGTTTTCTAACATTAGTAAAATAGATTTCTAAATTCTTTTTAATTATTTTAAAACTTTGTTTTTGAAAATAAAATTAAATATAAACATAATCTTAAATTAAGATTATGTTTTTATTTAATAATAATATTGTGCTAATCATTTTTAAGATATATAATAAATTAAATAAATCAAAGGTTAACTAAAAATTATGTATAAAAAATTCAAAATAACATTTTTATTCTTAACACTTTTTTTAATAATATTATTATCTCTTAAGATTGATATTGTTAATGCCGCTACTCCAACTTGTGGAACCGCTAACAATGCATATTTTTCGACTGCTCCATCTACTGGACTTTGCGGTGTTGGTGATCCAGTCCCTATCTATCCAACTTGTACAAATACGTACAGTATGGCAAGCGGAACTTTAACAATTAGTGCGAACAATCTAGTATATTGTATTTCAGGAACGGCATCGGGAGCAAACAATATAGTTGTTAATTCTGGAATCACTACTACTATTTATTTTAATGGAGCTACTACAATAAATATGGCAGCTCAAAGCAAGCCAGCCATAACAATTGGGTCATCAGCTAATGTAACAATATTTGTTGCAAGTGGAATAACCGCTACTCTATATGGTGGAGCTGCTGCTAATGGTTTAGTAGGTGGATCAGATAATGGAAGCGACACTGCACCTGTTGCGGGAGGTTATGCCGCAATTAATGTTCCTTCGGGAGCAACACTAAAAGTTTTTGGCAGTGGAACGCTATATGCAAAGGGTGGAAACGCTGGCACTGGTGGAGCTGGAGGACTTGGAGGTGCTAGTTGTGAAGGATCGGGTGGTTCTGGTGGTGGTGGTGGTGGTGCTGGAATTGGTGGAAACGGTGGAACAAGCGGTGCTGGAAACGGACACGTTGCAACAACTTATACGGTTTTCTCAGGATCAGCAGGGGCAGCATCGGGGACAATATATATTTATAACAACAATGTAACTGCAATTGGAGGTAACGGAGGAAACGCTGGTGCCGGTGGTAGTGGGGCATATAATGATGGAAGTGGAGGTGGTGGAGGATATCCAGGTGCCGGTATTGGAGGAGGAGGTGCCGGAGGAGGAGGTGCCGCATGGAGATCTCAAGGTGGTGGAGGATATAGTGGTGGTGGAGCTGGAGGTGGTGGCGGAGGAGTTGCAAGTGGTGCTGCAGGTACGAACGGTTCGGCAGGAGGAAGTGCTCTTTATCAGCCAGGAGGAGCTACTCTTTTAGGTGGTGGTGGATATTTATCAGATTATGGATATGGTTATGGTGGATCTGGTAATGGTGGAGCTGGTGGTGCAAATGGTATACTCTACAGATTTTCAACATTTGCCGGTAGTGTTACAAATGGAAAAGCAGCTAATGGTTCAACCGTAATTAATACAAGAAGTCAATCTACTCAAGGTTATGGTGGTGGTTATGGATATACAGAAGGAGCACAGGGAACGGTAAACTTAAGTTATCCCGGAACAGTTGCATTTGGAAGTGCTCCTTGGAGTTGGTATTGTATAAGCGGAGCTAACGTCAGTGCACAATGTAATGCTTATCTTCTAGTAAATGGTGCTTGTGGAACAACTAATAACTCGTGTACGGCTGGTACCTTATCCGATACTACTGATACAACAACAGCTTATTTGTGGAGTTGTGTAGGAACTGGTGGCACAACAGCTTCCTGTTCAATTGCCAAGGCTTATGGTACTCCTAGTCCTACTGATATCCCCAACATATATGAGGTTACTTCTTATGATGTTTATGCTTACGGAGTCGGAAACGCGACAGCAGTTAAATTTCCAACTTGGACAGCTTTAAATGGGCAGGATGACATTGTTTGGTATAATGGAACTAACCTTGGAAATGGAACTTGGAAAGCAACAATCGATTTTGCCACAAATCATAATAATGAAATGAATCGATACGATGTACATGTCTATGGTTACGATACAGTAGGAGCCGTATACTTAGGCACCGCCAGTTTTATAAGAAATTCTACTTCAACAGTAGGCACCTGCGGAACAAATGTTGGCACATATGCTTCTACTGTTTCTGCTTTTTCGGGTACAAACTGTACCAGTGGAACGGCTAGTCCAACTAGTCCTACTTTTCCTGTTGCAGGAGCTACTACTATCTGGAATTGTGATGGAGTAGGTACCGCAAAGTCATGTTCCGAATTAAAAGAACGAGGAGACAATACTAGTGGAGTAAAACAAATTGATCCTGATGGAATAGGGGGTAATGGTGCAATAAATGTCTATTGTGATATGACCACTGATGGGGGTGGGTGGACACTTGTTGCCTCCCAATTTGAAAGTGATCCAGTAACTAACTGGAATGAAGGCATTCAAACAAATTACAATCCTGCCATAACTAATACTTTAGGATTTGCCTTAAGCAATCTTCAAATACCAGCCCATAGCCAAGTAGCCATTGGTAAGATAGAAAGTGGAACTCTTAGTATTCTTGATTATTTTGATTATGAATATTCTACCGATAATATTCCAGTAACAGCCCTATACGGAATAAAAACAGGAAGCAACTATCAAGCCCATAGAAATAGTGCCACTTATTATAGCTCTCATGATCCAGAACAAGCAAGCAACACGAATGCATTATGGAACAACACATTAACTTTTGATAAAACCGGAGGAGTAAATTTTTCTTGGACCTTTGCTCCAAACCAAACAACAGTTAATTCCAGAGGGTTTTCATATAATGGAGCAAGCTTAAGTAGTTCTGCCGAAGCATATTCTTGGGTTGTTCTTGTAAGAACAAAAAAACAAGCATTGCCAACATCTTGTTCAGAACTTAAAGCAAGGGGTGACAATACTAGTGGAGTAAAACAGATTGATCCCGATGGAACAGGAGCAGGTGCTGCAATAAATGTTTATTGTGACATGACCACTAACGGAGGTGGCTGGACCATGGTTGCCGCTCAATTTGAAAGCGATCCAGCAACTAACTGGAACGAAGGAACCCAAGCCGACTATGATCCGGACTTGTCTACTAACAAAGGATTCACTTTGAATACAGCTCAAATACCAGCCCATAGCCAGGTAGCCATTGGTAAAATGGAGAGTGGAACTCTTAGTATTTTTGATTATTTTGACTATAGCTATACAACTGGAAATATTCCAGTAACAGCCCTATACGGAATAAAAACAGGAAGCAACTATCAAGCCCATAGAAATAGTGCCACTTTCTACGGTTCTCATGATCCAGAGCAAGTAAGCGGCACGAGTGCAGTATGGAACAATACATTAACTTTTGATAAAACCGGAGGGATAAATTATTCTTGGGCCTTTGCTCCAAACCAAACAACAGTTATTGCCAGAGGGTTTGCATATGGTGGAGCGAGAAAAGAGGAATCATCAGAAGCATATTCTTGGGTTGTTCTTGTAAGAACAGAAACAAATGATGTAGTAGCAAGATCTTGTTCAGAACTTAAAGCAAGAGGAATCAATACTAGTGGAGTAAAACAAATCGATCCCGATGGAATAGGAGGTAATGCTGCAATAAATGTTTATTGTGACATGACCACTAACGGAGGTGGCTGGACCATGGTTGCCGCTCAATTCGAAAGCGATCCAGTAACTAACTGGAACGAAGGAACCCAAGCCGACTATGATCCGGACTTGTCTACCAGTAAAGGATTTGCCCTAAGTAGTACTCAAATTCCTGCTCATAATCAAGTAGCCTTTGGACAAGGATTAACTGCTGGTTATGATTATGCTCCACTTGTTTACAATACTGGCAATATTCCAGTTACTGCAGTTACTAGTCCAAGCACCTCAAAAACTTATCAAATCCATAGAAACATAGAAAATTTTTATAGTTCGCATAATCCAGAAGTTGGAACAGTCTCAACAACTGCAACATGGGTTAATACTCTAACTTTTGATCAGACAGGAGGAGCATTAATGTCTTGGGCCTTTGCCCCAAACCATACAACTGGTGCAGCTAGAGGGTATGCATATAATGGAACAAACCTAAGTGGTTCTGCCGACGGATTTGCTTGGACAGTTTGGGTTAGAAACGATGCTCCAAAAACAGCAGAATGTTCTGCTCTTAGGGGATTAAACGGTGCTTGTCCTGCTACTACTGAGTCAGCTACTACGCCGACACCTATTTGTGTTTCTGGAATTGCTTCTGCAGTTTCTGGAACAGGACCATGGACTTGGACTTGTGCCGGAGTCAATGGAGGAACTACTTCTTCGACCTGTACGGTTACTAAAGTAGTCGACGGTGCTTGTGGTTCATCCGATGGAGCTAATTTGACATCAGCACCAACTACTAATTTGTGTACTTCGGGAACAGCCAGCACAGTAACTACTAATTCTTCAACCTACACATGGACTTGTGCCGGAGCAAATACGGGAACTACAGATTCTTGTACCGCTAACATCAAAGTCAACGGTGCCTGTGGTCCAGCCGCAAGAACGTATAATCTTAGTGCCACAGCTTATGACGGCGTTCAATGTAGTTCGGGTACTTCAGACAATACCGCTTTTCCTGCGAAAGGAACCTCAGTTACTTGGAACTGCGTCGGAGCGAATACTGGAACTTCAATCTCCTGTACCGCCTATCACTTGAGCATAAATCCATTTTGGATAGAAAAATAATATCAGAAAAGAGCAGAATCTTCTGCTCTTTTTTAATGGTTTCGTTTTTTCTAATTAAATGATAAAATATAAGTATAAAAACTATTTTTCAAAAACATGATAAAAAAATACTTATTTAAATCATTTTTGTTTTTAATTTTATTAGTTTTTGTTTTTTTGAATGTTTCAAAAGCTGAAGCTGCAAAAACATCTATCATAAAAGGGATATGCACAGAATCTTATAGCAAGAAGTTGCTTACTTATAGTGATTTTAATAATGTTTGGGTTTTGGGAAAAGGATCAAAATTTTGTTTCTCAGGAAAAATATATTCAATGGTTCCGAATTGTGTTAGTTACACAAACAGTATTAAATGCACTTACGCTTGTATGGGTAATAGTACCAGCAATTCAGTTTGTAGTTTTTACGTTAAAAAAGAAAATAAATGTGGCTCGGCTAACGGCAAATCATATGCCACTGCTCCAAATGATAATCTTTGTGCTACAAATTCGATTGTTTCTAATGTGGAAGATAGGAGAAATTCATGGGCGTGGACGTGTAAGTCTTATGATGGAATTTTAGTCTCTTATTGTCTTGCTAATAAAAGTTGTTTTAAGAGCGGAGAATATGTTAGTGGATCTGGAGATTGTTGTAGTGGTTTATTTTTATGCCCAGTTAGTAGTGGTTTGTATTTGGGGCAATGCTCGGAAAGGTGTGCAGCTGATTGTGATTATTCATATGATCCAGCCTGTGGAATAGATGGTAAAGATTACAACAACGAATGCCTTGCAAAAAAATTCGGAAAAGGAGTTGCCTATAAAGGGGAATGTAAATACAATGGAACAAAATGTGGATTGGCAAGCGAAGCAAGTGTTTATTCACTCGAAGATTCAAACAATCTTTGTCGTGTGGGAAAACCATCAAGTGTTTCTGGGTCAGGGCCATGGTACTGGGTTTGCCAGAGCGAATCTGGTGCTTGGGGTACTCCATGTTTTGCAATCAAAAAAGATGCTATAAATGGTACTTGCGGAGCAAGTAATGGCGGAACATTTAAGGCTCAACCATCTGCAAATTTATGCAAAACAGGAACGGCTAGTGCTATTAGTCCAGCGAATGCATGGTACTGGAGTTGCGATGGAATTAATGGTGGAGAAAAAACATATTGCTATGCGACTCGAGATGGTTATGTTGCTAACGGCTCATGCGTTAGTTCAACATTTTTTAACTATAAACCCTCAATTAATATTTGTCTTTCGGGTATTAGTAGCGATTTAGTTATTAAGAACGGATTATGGACTTGGACTTGTAATGGAATTGGTGGAGGAACCAATGCATCATGTAATGCCAGTTATACTTTTTATTCCTTTCCAGAAAAATATGAAATTGGAAATTGTGGATCATCAAGCGGAATATCAACTGGGGTTGAGCCAACCAAGAACTTCTGCAATACCGGATATTTTAAAAATTTTCACTGGGATGAAAATTTAAAGGAATGGCAATGGATATGTGCTGGTAGGGGAGGTGCAAGTAGTGAAAATTGTGGAGCTTATTATTCGGCAAGCCTTACAAAATCTAACGGTGTATGCGGGCCTGATGCTGGTGGTTTTTATGAATCAGCCCCGACAACAAATTTATGCACTAAAGGTAACGCTTCGGTAGTATCAGGAACTGGGCCATGGTATTGGAGCTGTAGCGGAGTTAGTGGGGGAAGCACTGTTAGTTGTAGTGCAAAAAAAGTATCAGTTATCAATGGAACTTGTGGTTCTTCGGCCAATTCGGTAGCGGCATCAATCCCTACAAAAAATTTATGTAGTTCTGGTAACACTTCGTCAGTTTCAGGAAGTGGTCCTTGGTATTGGACATGTTTTGGTATCTTGGGAGGGAAAGATGTTCAATGTACTGCTAAAACTTCAGAGGTTTTATCTCCACGCTCTAGTCCAGAAAATTATGTATTACTTGAAACTTGGATTACTGGAAATAATGAAAAAGGAATTAGAATTTCCCTAAAAGATTATGGAATTAAAATTTTTATGAACAAAGGAAAAGCCCCATACAAAAATGGGATAACTCCAGACAACCCAAAAGACTCGGACTTTGTTAAAGTTTTACCACCTTCTGGATGGGCAGACGCAAGTTTTTTCCCATTTCCAGACAATAGTACTAATAATGATATTTATTGTTTTGACGTTTGGTACAAACCAGAGTGGGAGAATGGAAAATTAAGTAGTTCTTCTCAGTTTTACTCGGATTGCATAAGCTTAGCAGCAGAATACCCAAAAGCTCCAACAAATTTAAATGTTAAGCTTTATCCCGTTAGTGTTGGTGGAGCAATAGCTCTAGCTACGTGGGATGATTTTAATGATACAAAAAATCACGCTAATAGATATTTTACGGTTATCATAAAAACAAAAGGAATATCGCCATATTTCCCAGACGAGTCATTGATAAGTACAGATCCAGTCATTGGCAAAGAATGCACTACAAAGGGAAGAGGGTGTCCAAGTTATGATGTTGTGGCAAATGGTAATCAAAAATCAATAGTTGGTTATTTAACTAAAGGTAATTATTGTTATACTGCTTGGACAAGATATTGTAATGGATATTATTGCTACAATTCAAAGAAGCCTGCTTTCTGGTGCTTTGAGGTAAAATAAAACATCACACAAATTGCTCGTAAGCTGTATTTTAACTTCTATCAAGCTAATTATACTAAATTTTTCAAAAAGAGAGGAAGCATATTTTTTTACCTGTCGTAAGTTGGAAAGTTGACTGACTAAAGTTTAAACAGTTATGTTTCTGGGAAAAAATTTAGGCAAAAAATGGACACATCAAACGACATTAAAACAAAAATTTACACGTAAAATTCCAAAAAACCTTGTACTTGCAAGGCTTTTTTGTTATACTCTAAGCGTATCAAACATAATCATAATTTTGAATCTTTGGTATCTGTTTAAAATAACAAAAATTTTAACAAGATTTTAAGGAAAGAACTTTAAAAATAAAAAAAGAATAACTTTATTTTAGTTGGAAAGCCAAAATTCAAATCGCCAATATGACAGATTTTTTAACGCCAATCGTCGTGGCGATACTGGCACTATTGATAGGTGCTCTTGTTGGGTACTATGTTAGACAATCAATAGCAAGAAAGAGGGCGGGAACTATTGAAGCTGAACTTCAAAAAAGAATTACTCAAACCAAGCAAAACATTGATGAAATGATGAGTAAGTCAAAAGAAAAGATTGAAGAAATGGAACGAAAGTCCTATACCGATCTAGAAGAAAGGCAAAAAGTAGTTATTAAGGCCGAAAATCGTCTTTTCAAGAAAGAAGAAGAATCAGATGTTAAAGAAAAAAATATCTCGATAAAAGAAAAAGAAATTGCTGATAAAATAGAAAGACTAAAAGAGATAAAAAAAGAAATAGAATTAATGAGAGAAGACGAGCTTAAAAAACTTGAAAAGATAGCAGGCTTGAGCCGTATTCAAGCAAAGGACGAATTGCTTGGAAAAATAGAAAAAGAGTATGAAGTAGAAACCTTAGAAAGAATAAGGAAGATGGAAGATAGGGGAACAGATCAATATGAGAAAAAAGCAAGAGAAATCATTACCCATGCGGTTCAAGGATATGCTCTTTCGCAAACTCAAGAGATTACCACTTCTTCGGTCGCTATTCCTTCTGATGAAATAAAAGGAAGAATAATTGGAAAAGAGGGTAGAAATATTAGAGCATTTGAAAAAGCTACAGGGGTAGAGTTAATTGTAGATGAAACCCCAGGGCTAGTTATTATTTCTAGCTTCAATCCCGTAAGACGTGAAATTGCAAAAATCGCCCTGGAAAAACTTTTACGAGATGGCAGGATACAGCCTTCACGTATAGAGCAAGAAATAGAAAAAGCTGAACAGGAAATATCAAAAAAAATTAAAGAAGCGGGTGAAGCTGCAATTTACGAGACAGGAGTACTTGACTTACCAGACAAATTAGTACAAATCTTAGGAAGACTACAATTTAGAACTAGTTATGGGCAAAACGTTTTAGATCATTCTATAGAGGTTGCTCATTTATCAGCGGCAATAGCTGCTGAGCTAGGATTAAATATTTCTGTTTGCAGGAAGGCTGGATTACTTCACGATATTGGAAAAGCCTTAGATTATAAAGTAGAAGGTTCACATCCAGACATCGGAGGAAAAATTCTTGAAAAATTTGATGTAGATCCAGTAATTATTTCTGCAGTTAAATCTCATCACGAAGAACATCCTTACGAGAGTCTTGAGGCAAGAATAGTTCAGGCCGCAGATCAGATTTCTGGAGCAAGGCCAGGAGCTAGAAAAGACACATTAGAAAATTATTTGAAGCGTTTGGAAGATTTAGAAGACATTGCCATTTCATTTCATGGAGTAGATAAAGCTTATGCTATTCAAGGAGGGAGGGAACTAAGGGTATTTGTCCAACCGAAAGACATAGATGAATTGGAAGCTCATAAGCTTGCCAAGGAAATCGCTCAAAAGATACAACAAGAATTGAGGTATCCGGGCGAAATAAAAGTTTTGTTGATTCGCGAATCCAGAATAATAGAATATGCAAAATAAAGGTCGATAACTTACTTAGTATATTTTAAATTTATAAATACCAATTAGGATAACGCTTAGTATGGAAACATCTGAGCAATAAAAACTATGACAAAAGAAGATATCGTAGAGGCTGTTGTTAAAGCTACAGCTATGACCAAAAAAGACGCTGCAGAAACTTTGAACATAATATTAGACGAAATTACAAAAATTTTAGCTAAAGGTGGTGAAGTAACCTTAACAGGATTTGGAACTTTTAGAGTAGGAAAAAGAGCTGCTAGAAAAGGAAGAAACCCTAAGACAGGTGAAGAGATTCAAATCGCAGCTAGCAAAAGTCCTAAATTTAAAGCAGGAAAATCATTAAAAGACGCTGTAAGATAGTATTAAAATTACACTCCCAATTTGGGAGTGTTTTTTATTAGGTAATTTTTTGACTCTTGCTTACTTCTATTTATTGCTTTATTATTAAATTAATAATCATAATATATAAAAACATGGAAAAAGTAGGTATGGGAGGAATAGTATCAGCATTAGTTTTAGGAATATTTTTTATCGTTGGAATTTCATGGGTTAATAATACTTGGCTTGAAGTTAAGGCTTCAGACAATTCTTTAAGTGTTACAGGCTCAGCCAAAAAGACAGTAACTTCCGATATCGTTAAATGGAATTCCAGTTTTTCTCGTAAAGTAACGGAGGAAGGGTTAAAAACAGGATATGCAACAATGAAAAACGACGAAGCAATTGTTTTAAAATTTCTAAAAGGAAATAAAATTGAAGATTCAGAAATTACAATTTCTCCTGTTAGTTTGCAAAAAGAATACAATTATTCAAAAGAGGGAACAGGTCTTCCTCAGGAATATACTCTAATGCAAACAGTATTAGTTCAATCAACTGATATTAATAAGATAAAAGATCTTTCAAAGAGTGCTCAATGGGTTATTGATCAAGGGGTTATTTTTTCGAGTGGAAGTCCAGAATACTACTATTCTAAGTTACCAGACACTAGAGTTGAATTATTACCAGAAGCCATGAAAGATGCTCAGAAGAGAGCCGAGAGTATCGCCGAGACAACTGGTAAGAAAGTCGGAACCTTAAAGGCTGCTAGCGTTGGAGTTGTTCAAGTATCTCAACCAAACTCAGTTGATGTTTCTGACTATGGCAATTACGATGTTTCAACTGTTGATAAGGAAGTTATGGTTACAGTAAAAGCATCATTTACATTAAAATAATTTTAAAAAGAATTAACTGGCCAAGAGGCCAGTTTTTCTTTGCTTTTTTCACCTTCAATTCCCAAAGAGAATACAGACCCTCGGGGAATTCCTCTAAAATTTTTCAGCAGAAAAATATTTAGAGGCCCGACTCGGATTCAAACAGGCCCCCGTCTTCAATTCCCCGAGGGGAGATACCACAAAAATAAAATCCGCTTTTAGCGGATTATTTTTGTGGACCCTCGGGGAATTGAACCCCGGACTCATCCATGCCATGGATGTGTGTTACCTCTATACTAAGGGCCCATGGATATGTTTATATTATATGTATTTTTAGAAAATATTCAATGGGAAATTATATAAAAAAATAAAAGCGAAATCCCCAAAAGAAAGTCGTTTTTGTTCACAGGAAACTGGCTCAGGCTGGCTTTTGATTCAGTCAATCAAAAGCCTTCGATTCCTTTCGGTGAGTCTATTATCCAAAAACAACCCAAAAGGGTTGTTTTTATATAAGTGTCCCCGAAAGGAATCGAACCTTTATCTAGAGCTTAGGAGTCTCTTGTTCTGTCCATTGAACTACGGGGACGAAAAAGGATAACAATGAAAATGTATCACAGTTTATATTTGTTATCAATGGTAATTTTATGATAGAATTAAACTAATAAATCAGTAAAAATAATCACAATAAAAATCCTATGTTCAAATCTCCAATTGTTAATATAGCTAAAAAAACTTGCCCCGCTGTTATTACTATTGTTGCTTCGAGAGATTTACCTCAGATAGAAGAATACTACTTTCTTCCAATTAGGGGGGAAAAAGTTGCCTTCCCAAAAAAAATGGCTGAATCAAAACAACGAACCAAGATTGGAGGAGGTTCAGGTTTTATTGTTTCGAATGACGGATATGTCTTGACATGCAATCACGTTGTTGATGATGGAGAAGCAGACTACACAGTAATACTTGATCCAGACCATAAATATCAAGCTAAAGTTTTAGCAAAAGACCCATTGATAGATATTGCTATTTTAAAAATAGAAGCGAAAGGCTTGCCATTTTTAAAAATGGGAAATTCTGACAATGTAGAATTAGGAGAATCGGTCTTAGCAGTTGGAAATCCTTTAGGAGAGTTTGAAGATACTCTTTCTCTCGGTATTGTTTCTGGATTAAGCAGAAAAATTACTGCATATAGTGGAGGCGATTCAAAAGCGACTAATCTTCGTGGACTCATTCAAACTGATGCTGCGATTAACCCAGGAAATTCTGGCGGACCTCTTGTTGATATGCAGGGGAAAGTTATTGGAGTTAATACGGCAATGATTGTCGGGGCAGAAAATATTGGTTTTGCCATTCCAATCAATTACATAAAAGATGACCTTAGTGAAGTAAAAGATACCGGGAAAATAAAAAAACCATTTCTTGGGATTAAATATATTCTCTTAAGCGATGAGATTACAAAAGAAAATAAACTCGATTATAATTATGGAGCACTAATTGTTCGAGAAATGTTTGGAGAACCACCAGTTGCAAAAGGTTCGTCCGCTGAGCAAGCGGGATTAAAAGAGTATGATATTGTTCTTGAAATGAATGGAGAAAAAATTACACAAGATAATCCCTTGAATCATATTCTTTCAAGTTTTCAAGTAGGGGACAAGACAGAGTTGGTGGTAGCAAGAGGGAAAACAATTAAAAAAATAATCGTAGATTTAAAAGAAAAGAAATAATAAATATCCGCTTAATAGCGGATTTTTATTATTTTATAAAAAATATATAAAAAATTAAAACGGACAAAGTCCGTTTTTATAATTCTCCATTAATTTCCTTTTCAAACCGATCCAGAAAATTCTTAAAATAAGCAATTCTTTCTTGAGCTAATTTTTTTCCTGAAGAAGTAAACATTTTTTCTCCAATTTTTTTTATCTTCACTTCAAATTCAGTCTGAGGACTGTCGGTAGTTTTAGATTTTCGTTCGACTGCTTGCCTTGTTTGTTCAGGATTTGTATATATCTGGGTATTATTTCGTCCCACCCAAGCCATTGCTCTTGCTATGCCTATTGCACCAGTCGAATCAAGCTTATCAGCGTCAAATAGTATTTTAGCCTCAATCGTTTCTGGCTTGATATCATTACGATAGCGATGGGCAGATATGCAATGCCTTATATTTTTAACTTCAGCATTGGTGAAACCATAATCCTTCAAAATTAAACCAGCCATTTCAGCACCGAGTATGGCGTGATCTAGACTGGAATCATTATTTTCTTTTTCTCTTGCAATATCATGCAGCATTGCTGCAGCTTCAAGTACATTCATATCTACATCTTTTTCTTCTTTAGCTAGATGTAAACACAAATTATAAACCCTTATAGTATGTTCAAAGTCATGATCAGAAGAAGATGGAATATTAGCAACAATATCCTTAAGTTTCTTTATCATTTCGTTCATATTTTTACTTTAATATATTTTTCCGCATCTGTCACTATGACGAGGTCCGACCTGAGGTCGGACCTGAGGTCGGACCTCAGCACGACTCTCCATTTATATAATAAGGGTTGCCTTAAAATGGTTCTTTATATACAATTAAAGCATTAATAAAGTAATCAATAAAAGAAATGAAAAAAATATCATTACTTGTCATCTTATTTTCTTTTTGCTTTTTAGGGTTTGCTAGTGCCAGCACCGATGGGTGGTGCTACAATTTTAAAAAAGACCTTAAATTAGGAAGTAAAGGGGAAGATGTTAACGCCCTTAGAACAGCACTAATAAAAGAAGGAGTTTATAAAAGTGAGTGGACCTCAAGTTCCTTTGACATTTACATTACTGCAGCCATAATGGATTTTCAAAATAAATATAGTCAAGAAATATTAACTCCAAACGAAATAACTAAGCCGACTGGAATTGTTGGAAAATTAACAAGGAAAAAGTTAAACGAACTTTTTGCATGTGCGGGAAATGCTAGTACAACCCCCACAGTAACATCCGAAGATAAAAATACCGTCATTGCAAAGTCTATTAATTATATAAATAAATATCTTGCACAAGGAGTAACCGTTACCCTTGGAACAGTGGACAGCAATACATATTCTTTTTACAAATTTGAAGCAATGTCTAATGGTAATCCAGTTACAGTATATGCTTCAACCGATGGTAAAAAAATAACATTTCAAGAAGTAGATATTTCGAAAGAGCCAGTTACTGCCACTAATCCAACAGCATCAACTGAGATTAAAAAATCAGATAAACCATCCGTTGAATTGTTTGTTATGAGTCATTGTCCTTATGGTACTCAAATAGAGAAGGGGATTATTCCAGTAGTTGAGGCGTTGGGTGACAAAATAGATTTTAGTCTAAAATTTTGTAACTATGCTATGCATGGAGAAGCTGAATTAAAAGAAGAATTGAATCAATATTGTATTCAGAAAGAACAAAAAGATAAGCTCATTCCTTATTTAAAATGTTTCTTAAAAGAGGGAAAAGGGGACGACTGTCTTGCCTCTGTATCAATCGATAAGACAAAATTAAATTCTTGTACAGTAAGTGGCGAGAAAGAATTTAACGTCATTTCAAATTATACAAACAAAAAAGATTTTGTTGGAGAATACCCTGGCTTCAATATTTTTAAAGCAGACAATGAAAAATACGGCATTCAAGGTTCTCCTACATTAGTTATTAATGGAACACAGGTTCAATCGGGAAGGGATAGTAATAGTTTACTAAAGTCTATCTGCGGTGCCTTTAATGGTAATCCAGAAGCTTGCAGTAAATCTATTTCCAGTGAAACACCTGCTGCGGGATTTGGAGTGGGTTCAACTACTGCGACGACATCAGGTGGATGCGGAAATTAATTTTAGGGCAAAAAGACAGAGGGAAACTCCTCTGTCTTTTATTTGCCTTTCCGTATATCTCAAGCTATACTAAGCTAGTCCCTTTAAAAGCAAGTTTAAAAACTTCATCTTTGAGGGATTTTTTTGTGGGAGAAATGATAAAATGGAGACGATTATGGCTGACAGAAATCAATCTGAAAGATATGATCCGATTTTAGAAGTCAGGAGTGCAAAAACTCCTCAAGACATTGCATGGGCATATATGCTTGTAGTCAACAACAAACAGCAGTGTTCAATTTTTTTGGATGAAGTAAAAAAGAAAAACATAAATGAAGAAGAGTGGAAGGTCATTGCTGGTTGGTGCATAAAATTAGGTTTGGAGGATTTGAAGCAAAAAGTTTTTAACATACCGCCATATGTGCCGGTTGATATTTAGTCAAATTTTATTAATTTGACTTTATTTTATTAAGTAGCCATATATGCACCAAAAATGGCAAATAGTTCCAAGAAGAACAAGGATGTGGAAAATTTCATGGAAACCAAAACCTTTGCGGATGTTTGGTTTTTTGCAAGCATATATTACTGCACCAACTGTATAAAAAACTCCTCCAATCATCAACCACCAAATTGCTTCAGCTGGAATTGCTTTTGACAGGGGATATATAAGACCTATACTCAACCAAGCCATCAACAAATATAATCCAGTTGCACCCCAACGAGGCATTTTTGTCCAAAACTTTTTAAAAAATACCGTTGATATTCCAAAAATTGCTATTACCCAGATAGAGATAGTAGAGATTGTTCCGAGTAGTCCAGGAAGTCCTATCAAACAGAGCGGGGTATAGGTTCCAGCAATAAGGACATAAATCATTGCATGATCAATCCTTCTAAAAATATCAATTTCTTCGGCACTTTTTCCAAACAAATGATAAAATCCGCTAGAAGCATAAAGCATCATCATACTTAATCCAAAAATCAAAGAAGGAAAAATTTTTTCTGATTGATTATTTTGAATGCAGGTAACAATTAATACAATCGTTCCAATTAATGCTAGTAATGCTCCTCCCGCATGCGAATATCCACTAATAGTATCTTTTATTTTCATAAGAATAATTTATTATTATAAACTTATTATATAGTATTAATTTTTTAGGTGCTATATAGTTTTTTCACAATAAATATGCTAGTATGAACAGCAATGAAAAAGAAATGCCCCAAAAGGGGTATTTTTATTATAATGTTTTTTTACATGCAAAGCCTCAAGCAATCAATTACTATTTTTCTATAACTCCACCACCAAGAACAATGTCTTTATTATAAAAAACAATTGACTGTCCAGGAGTAACCGCAAATTGTGGCTTTGAAAATTTTAACTTAGCTTTTGTTTTTTCTTTAGTTATAAAAACTGCACTAGCAAGATTAGCCCCATATCTTATTTTTACTTTTATTTTTTCAGGAGTATTTTCAAAAGGAAGTATCCAATTAATTTTTTTAACCCTTACGGTTTCAGTATAAGCAAGGCATTTTGGTCCAGCAATAATAGTATTTCGAAGCATGTCTATTTTAAGAACATAGTATGGTTCTGGCAGCCCACCGATGTTTAAATTTTTTCTTTGCCCTAGTGTATAATTTATTATTCCTTTATGCTCTCCAAGTATTTTGCCATTATGGTCAACGATATAGCCAGACTGTCCCTTTGGGAGTAGGGCAGAGTAACTATCACATTCCACAAAGTTTTGACTTTCAGGCTTATTTGCAAATTCTTCAAACCCATTTTCTCTCGCAAAATTTTTGACAGCTTCCTTAGTTTTTATACCTAAAGGGAATATTAGTTTTTTTAATTGGGATTGTTTTAATCTATGTAAAAAATAAGATTGATCCTTATGTACATCTAATCCTTTTTTTAAAATATATAAATTACTTTTTTTATCAAGAGCTACCCTTACGTAATGTCCAGTTGCAAAATAGTCAAATTTTATTCCAGTATGTAATGCTTTTTCAATTAAAAATCCAAATTTTATTTTTGCATTACAAACGACACACGGATTGGGAGTTTTTCCTTTTTGATATTCTTCTTTGAAGTATTTTAATACGTTTTCTTGGTACTCATCTCTTAAGTCAATTATATAGTGAAGAATACCAAGCATTTCACAAGCACGTTTTGCTGCGGCAATATCCTTTGCTTCTCCAGGACCATAGCACCCACTTCGATTGCCTTTAACTAGAGGGTTATCATCCCAAATTTTCATTGTCAGTCCAACAACAGAATATCCTTTATTTTTTAGCATGAGTGCGGTCATGGTAGAATCTACTCCTCCACTCATACCAACAGCTACAATTTTATTTTTCATCATTTTTTACTTTTTAAAAGAGCGGACAATAGTGTCCGCTGCATTTATTGCCTCATTTTTATATTTAGTTCTTTTAGTTGTTTTTCACTAATTTCTGAGGGGCTATCCATCATCAAATCTTTTCGTTTTCCATCTTTAGGAAAGGCATATATGTCTCGAATAGAGTCAAGATCAGACAAGACCATTAATATTCTATCAATACCAGGAGCATTCCCTCCATGTGGAGGTGCCCCATATTCGAAAGCTCTAATCAAGGCACCAAACTGAGCATCAACTTCTTCTTTTGAGTATCCAGCAATTTCAAAAGCCTTATACATTACTTCTGGATTGTGATTTCGGATAGCTCCACTTGAAGCCTCAAAGCCATTAAGAACGAGATCATATTGGTAGGCAAGAATATCTAGAGGATTTTTTTCAAGTAATGATTTTAAACCTCCTTGAGGCATAGAAAATGGATTATGCTCAAAGTCGATTTTTCCCGCTTCTATTTCGGAATATGAATACATTGGAAAATCAACTATCCAGCACCAAGCAGCTTTTGTGTTATCTTTTAGTCCGAGCATATTAGCACATTCATTTCTAACAGCCCCAAGAGAAAGACAAGCAATTTTCCATTCATCGGCCGCAAAGAATATTATATCTCCCGATTTCGCATCGACTTCAGTAATTATTTTTTGAGTTAATTCTTCTCCTAAAAATTTTATGATAGGGGAGGATATTTCATTTTCTTTGATTGATATATAAGCCAGCCCTTTAGCCTCTTTTCCTTTTGCAATTTCTGTTAAGTTGTCTATTTCTTTTCTAGTAAACCCACTTCCACCTTCAACTTTGAGAGCATAAACAACTCCATCATTTTGAATAGCACCTTTAAAAACTGCAAATTCACAATTCGAGACTAATTCAGTTACTGACCTTATTTCCATCTCAAATCTAAGATCCGGTTTATCGCTTCCATATCTTGTCAGTGCTTCTCTCCAAGGCAGTTGCCTGAATCTTCCATTCGCTTCAAGATTCATAATCTTTTTATTAGAGAATTTTTCAGTCAATTCAATCATCAATGGTTCCATAATGGTGAAGATGTCATCTTGATTAGCAAAACTCATTTCCATATCAAGCTGATAAAATTCTCCATAATGCCTATCCATTCTAGGATCTTCATCGCGGAAACATGGAGCAATTTGGAAGTATTTATCTACTCCTCCCACCATTAGTAGTTGCTTGAATTGTTGAGGTGCTTGAGGTAGGGCATAGAACTTTCCGGGATGTAGTCGTGATGGAACCAAAAAATCTCTCGCTCCTTCTGGTGAAGAATTTGCAAGTATCGGAGTTTGAATTTCAGTAAATCCTCTCTTATGTAGATAATCTCTCATGCATTGCATGTATTCATCTTTCAATTTCAACAATTTTTGCAATTCAGGTCTTCGCAAATCAATGAATCGATATTTTAGTCTTAAAGCCTCATTAGTTTCTTCAATGTTTTCTTTAAGCTCAAACGGAGGTGTTTTTGATTTGTTTAAAATCTCTAATTCCTGTACTTCAATTTCAATTTCTCCTGTGTGCATTTTTGGATTAGCAGTATTATCAGGCCTTAAAACAACTTTCCCAGTTATTTTTATGACCCATTCATTTCTAAGCCTATCAGCGTTTTCCCAAACAGTTTTATTTATTGGATTAAATTTTATTTGAGTTACTCCATATTTATCTCTAAGGTCAATAAAGATAATTCCACCATGATCACGTCTATGGTGCACCCAGCCTGCTAAAGTTATTTCTTGGTCAACGTTAGAGGTGTTTAATTCGCCACAAGTATGAGTTCTTAACATAATTTTATTGTTATTTAATATCAAGGCAATAATAGATTATTATCCATTAAAAATCAATCAATCTATGCTTATTATATCAAAGAGAAGACGTATTTAATAGATTTACCCAAATTTCAATTTCATGGTATATTTTGATTAATGAAATATTTAACAGGCAAAGAAGAACAAGAGGCAGCTATCTTTATAGATAAAGCAGCAAAAATTGCCCTTAATTCTCCCTGCTTTCGTTCTCGTTGTGGTTCGGTAATAGTAAATAATAGAGATGTTATCGGCCAAGGATTTAATTCGCCTCCAATAGGAAAAATATTAAGTCAGTGTTTAAAAGACGACCTGCCAAAAGATTTCAAATCAGATAAAACCTGTTGCATACATGCAGAACAGCGAGCCATTATGGATGCGTTAAAAAATGATCCTCAAAAAATAATCGGCTCAAGGTTATATTTTATTCGTTTAGACGAAAATGGAAAAAAGGAAAAAGCAGGTAATCCATATTGTACTATTTGTAGCAAAATGGCTTTGGATGTTGGCCTTGCCGAGTTTGTTTTATGGCACGAAAAAGGCGTCTGTGTTTATGACACCGAAGAATACAATAATCTATCTTTTAATTATAAATAAAAAACCTTAGATATTTATCTAAGGAATATAATTTTTATTTATTTAAATAATTTTGTTTGGCTCTCATCAAGCCTTGATTTTATTTCCGCATCCTTCCGATATTTCTTTAGAAGGAGAATCCTTTTCTTTATAGCCTCTACTTGAGCCGAAGTTAAGTTATCGCCCAACGCTGCAATTACCAAGGACTCGCAATTGGTATTCCAGTTTCCCATAGCCCACGGAACCTGATTTACTTTCAATATGCCATCAACTATCGTCAATGGATTCGAAAAAACCTCAACCTCATTTCCGTCTGGGTAAATCAGATAATGGAATGGAATAAATACTTCCATTTCATCCTTAATAAAATGGCCCGAATGGACTTCAACACCTTTAAGGTATGGCTCGGTAGCATTAGAGTTAAATCTTGGAGCATAAATCTCATTTTTAGCTTTTTCATTCAACTCTAAAAATGTTCCATTTTGGTAGCTGCAAATTCCGATTACTCGGAAAGCCTTTCTTTGCCTATCAAAATCAACTCGCCAGTTTTTCCCATCTGGACTAATATCCAATAACTCGGCATCCGCTGTTGAATAGTTCAAATAATTAAGCAATAACGGCGAAATTTTTCCACATTCCTTTACAGGATATGGATATATTTCCCCTGAGCAGGGAAGCGAGCAAGTAGCGATAGTTAATATCGCCAATAGTACTAACAGGACTATCAACCTCATTTTTCCTCCAACGTGCAATTGTCCTTATGGACTATTCAACTATTAAACTTTTTTCATCGTTTGTCAATTTTTAATACTTCACGAGCCTTAAAAAGCATTAAAAAATATTTTCAAAGAGATTTTTTTTATGGTAGTATTTATTTAGCTATATACAAGATAATAAAAATTAGAAACCGGCTAAAAATAAACCTATGTCATACGAAAATTTTTCACTAGCAGAAGAAAATGAAGAAGGAGTAAATTCCTCCGTTGATAGCTTTGAGACGCAAAGGAATTTATTAGAAAATTTTAGATCTAGTCTTTTTAAGGGTGACATTTTTAATGCCTTACTCGTGAAAGAAGAATTAGAAAAAGATTCTTTGTTCGATTTAAAACTTTTAAAGGATAATGACATAGAAACAGCCACTATCGCAGGATTTGAAACTTGTTTATCTAAAGGAGACTTTTCATCAGTTGCAATAATAAAAGCAACCTTTCCAGAATATGAGCAAATTCTTAAAAATAAAATAATAGAAGAATCACAATTATTTTTAGAGGAAAAAGATTTTGACAAATTATTAGAAATGCAAAAAGCATCTTTTCTGGATGATAACATTTTTAAAGATCGACATTTTAAAGAACTTCTCAATGAAAAATTTAATCAATTTTTAGAGGAAAAAGATTTTGACAAATTATTAGAAATGCAAAAAGCATCTTTTTTAAGTGAGGAAATGCTGGATAATGATAAATTTAAAAAATTAATAGATAATGAATTCGATTCTACTCTACAATCGATAGGCGACATAAAGATTGCAAAAGAAGACATCGTCAAGGTTGTTGATATTAGAAAAAATTTTTCAATGCAAGAAAAGAGCTTTAATGAAATAACGGAAAAGCTTGTAAAAAACTGGTTACAAGAAAAAAATCTCAAAAACTTACTACAAATAAAGGAAAATAATTTATTTGATTTTAAGACCATGGACGAAGAAGATGATAAAATTTTAAATGAGTTAATTAAAACAGAATTTTCACAATGCCTATCTGAAGAAATTAATATTACAAAAGCACAAAGAATTAAGAATAATTTTGAAGAGAGCGAAAAAATTATTGAAGAAATAATTCTTGAGCAAATCAAAAAATGCGTAAGCGATAAAGACATAAATAGATTGGCAATTATAAAAGCTGGACTAGGGGTTGATTTGAATAAAGTTAACATTTTAGGAATTAACGATTTTATTAAAAAGGAATTTCAAATCAGTAAAATGGAAGGGGATATTGTAAAAACAGAATTAATCAAAGAAAGTTTTCCAGAAAACAAGTTAAGCTAGCAAGCAATACAAAATAATAAATTATCGACTAATCCCACTTCAATAAAAGCGGGTTGGATGTTTGGGTAGAATACTCTTGACAAATGCCGTATTTTTAGTATGGTTTATATGAAAATGCTTTGTGTAGGCATTATAAAACATAAGTATTTAAACATATGAATAGTCCACTAAAAATAATAAAAAGTTTTTGTCTTTTATTTTTTTCTTTTTTCTTTTTAATCAGCTTTGCCGAGGCTGCCACTTGTGGTTCAGCAAATGGAACATCGACTCCTGCGGCACCAACTACAAATCTTTGTTCGGATGGATCTCTTCCACATGTCGATATTAGTGGTAATAGTTGGGCTTGGACGTGTGGAACAACTCCATGTAGGGCAATAGATATTAACGCTGCTTACAAAAGTCAGTTTAATGCTACCGAAATGCCAACTTATACAGGAAGTGGATCTAGCCCTACCACCGCTGACATTTGGCTTCAATATTTTTGTTTTAGTGGCTTCCCAACAGGATTAATTGCGTATCAGCAATATGATTTAGTATCTTGTTCTTATGGAACGATGGGTTCTCATGGCGGATGTACTAGTTGCGTTATGTCAAAATATACCATCAGAAAAAAAGGTCCAACCAATGGGTCTTGTGGCTCAGCCAACGGAAAAAACTATGCTTACAACATAACCAGTTATGGTTCAGATACCCAATGTGCATCTGGAACATCAACTAACACAGCTTTCCCAGCTCAAGGAAGTTCAACTTCATGGACTTGTAGTGGAAGTAATGGTGGTTCATCAGCGAATTGTTCAGCTAGGCGTGCCGCTGCTCCAGTCAATGGACGGTGCGGCTCATCCAGCAACTTCTGCACTGCGGGAACTCTCTTGGATACAACCGATACAGCCCAAAACTACACGTGGACTTGTTTAGGATTAAACGGAGGAGCTAATGCATCCTGCTCTATTCCTAAAAGTTATTGTTCTTATGCTGGT
>Ga0172381_10001502_pt1 | contig 27148 bp, 24 predicted proteins | sample Leawel6488metaG_FD_119754 | JGI IMG/M metagenome (GOLD analysis project Ga0172381, IMG submission 119754) | Leachate microbial communities from a municipal landfill in Southern Ontario, Canada - Leachate well 64-88 metaG | ecosystem: Engineered > Solid waste > Landfill > Unclassified | place... | reverse complement strand
TGTCCAGACTTAAAACTCTTCTTAACTTGTTTTATTCTAGTTTGCATAATAAATTTAATAAAAAAAAGCGGAGACTCTAATTATATAAATACAGAGACTTCGCTTTTTTTAAGATCTCAATATTACTTAACACTATATCATATTTAAATATTTTGTCAAGGTAAATTCACGGAAATTACAGCTCCATTTTAGGAAATTCCATCATAAATTCATCTACTCTTTCATCAATTAATATATGACAATACTCTAATGGTTTTTTTAAGTATAATCCCTCAAAAGAACGGCACCTGCTCAAAGCAACATATGCCTGTCCAGGAGCAAAAGTACCCCCTCCAAAGTCAACAACTACTTTTTCATATGTCTTCCCCTGCCCCTTATGGATTGTAATTGCCCATGCTAGCTTCATTGGAAACTGCACAAAGCCTCCAATTATTTCTGACTTTATTTTTCCGTCGTCTTCCAATGCAAATTTTACCTTTTCCCACTTATATTTTCCAATATCATCAAATGTTCCATCGTCAAACATCACTCTTATATAGTCATCTTCCATTTTTATAACCTTTACAATGTCTCCATTTATCCATCTGCCCTTTGGATCATTATTAAGCAACATCACTTGTGCCCCCTCTTTCAAAAACAATTCTTGGAGAGTAGGCAAATCATTAGCTTTAAATTCTCCATCAATATAACCATTATATTTTTTTTCACCCCCAGGCAAAGCAGTTAATTTACTATAATTAATTTTATCAGCCGCATAATTAGTAGTAACAAGTACTACCCCGAGATTATCACTATCAACATCAAAACTTAAAACTCTTTGGTTTATTTTCAAAAGATGATGATCATCAAGTCTATAAGTCCTGATCAAATCCAACAATTCTATAAACTCTTTGTCGGATTGTCTATAAACCTGTTGTAATTCTATCATAGAAAACTTTCCTAGTTTAAAACCGTTTGAATCAAAAAAATATGGACTGCGATAAACAATTTTAAAAATCATATCCTCACCTGTTTGAACAATTGGAGGCAATTGATACAAGTCACCAACCACGACCATTTGAACGCCACCAAAAGGACTTCCAGGTTCTGGTCCATTTATTCTCAAAAATTTTTCAATACAATCAAAAAGATCAGCCCTTACCATAGACACTTCATCAATTACAAGCACATCAATCTTCTCGTAAATTTCCCTATCCTTATAAGCCCTTTTTACATCCTTTTCAGTAACACCAGGACGAAATTTAAAAAACGAATGGATTGTCTGTCCTTGTATATTTACTGCCGCCGCTCCAGTGGGAGCCAAAACAACAACATTTTTTCCTGTTGTTGCTCTAAAGTATTTTAAGAAAGTTGTTTTTCCTGTTCCCGCCTTCCCCGTCAAAAAAATATTTCCTCCTTTGTTTAATATTTTTAAAAGTTTTTTACCTTCTTCCGAAAGCTTAATATTCGGTTTATCAACAGATAAATACTTTCTATTCTCTCTCCTCTTTCCAACTCCGCTTCGTGCCATTGTTTCCGAAGCATTCAATATTTTCTTTTTGCTTTGAAATATCATATTTTATCAAATTCTATTGTTTTCCAAAATTATACCACAAAAACAAAAATGTGCGTTAGTCTCCCCTAAAAATAATAAAAATGGTATAATTATAAGCAATAATAATAACTTTTTAAAATATGGATCCAAGAATTATAGCTACCGTTGGGCCTGCGTCTGACGATTACAAAATATTGAAGGATATGGTTGAGACGGGTATGAATATCGTAAGAATAAACTTTTCCCATGGAACCTACGAGCAATGGAATAGAATAAAATCATACCTCGCCAAGATCAAAGAAGAAAGTGGCATTGATGTCAAAATGATGATGGATCTTCAAGGTCCTCGTATCAGAGTCGGCGTTCTCCCTCGCGAAGTATTAATAAAAGAAGGAGAAATATATTCTTTCGTCTTCGGAAAAGCAGATATCAAAAAAAATGAAATTCCAATTGACCATGCAAACCTCTATCAAGATATGAAAATTGGACAGCCATTTTATCTAGCCAACGGAATGATTGAGCTGGAAGTAGCTGACATTAAGAATAAAAAAATAATTGCAAGAGCAATCAGAGGAGGACATTTATTATCGCGTAAAGGAATAAATATTCCTGCTACAAATCTTTCAGGAGATGTTATTACCGCAAAAGATATTGCCGATGCCAAATTTGGAGCAGAAAATGGAGCAGATTATATTTGCCTTTCATTTGTCCAGACTGGAAATGATATCAAAAAGCTCAGAAGAATAATCAGCAACAAAGACATTAAAATTATTGCCAAGATAGAAAGAGGTACTGCGCTTGCAGACATAGACAATATTGCAAAATATTCAGATGGATTAATGGTTGCCCGAGGAGATCTTGGAATAGAGGTGCCGATTGAAGAACTTCCTATAATTCAAAAAGAGCTTATCAGAAGAGCTCATTGGTACAAAAAACCAGCCATAGTTGCTACCGAAATGCTGGCATCTATGATTGATAAACCAAGACCGACAAGAGCCGAAATTGCCGATATTGCCAATGCTATATTCAGCGGAGCTGATGCTGTAATGCTTTCCGACGAGACAGCTTCAGGACTCTATCCTATAGAGGCTGTCGCAACAATGCGGAAAATAGCCAAAAGATCTGATGAATATTACAATGGAACGAATTATCTAAACAATAAATAAACAAAAAACCGAATAATTTTATTCGGTTTTCTTTTTCTATTCTTTATCACTGAACATTCTTTCAGATTTCTCTCCGAATTTTTGCCATCTTTGTTCATTTTTAATATCTTTAGCAAGAATGCTAAGACCAATTATTATTAATAAACATGGCCAAATAATATTCCACGCATCTCCAGGAATTATCCCCAAACTATTCAATAAAAATACGATTCCGATTGTAATAATAGCTAGACCAAAAAACATAATTTTATTTTTATTAATTAATTATTTAATAATTTGACTGAGTTCGTTATTTAAAAATTGCAAATAAACAATTTTTTCATTTTTGTTATTTTTTAAGTCACTCTCATTTTCAAAATATCTTTCTATGATATTGCCCCCTTCAATTGATATATTTTCATGGGAAATATTATCGCCCAAAAATACAGCATTAGAAGAAATATACGAATCTCCACTCCTAATTGCAGCAACAACATAATAAGAAACATTATCGTCATGGTTGTAAGCAACAATAAATGCATTATCAACTATTTCATCCCCGCTTAGATCTCCACGGGCAAGACTGCCAACCATACTAACAACGATCTTTTTGTTATCTGTTCCAATTTTTTCTGCCTTCCCATTACTCAAAACAAAATAATCTCCTCCGATTAAATACTTTCCATTCAACGGATTAACGTTTGAAATCGGCGAAAAGATAACAGAATAATCATTTTTTTTGACTTGTGTATAATACCAATAAAAACCAATAGCAAAAAATGCTATAGTTGCAATAATACACATTCCAAGATTATTGATTATTTTCTGCTTAAGCTTCTTTTTCATATTATTTATAATAATAGCATAAAATATAAAAATAATGTAACAAAAACATTCCGATTTGCATTGTAATTAATAGAGAGCATGAATATTGAACACGTAAAAGAATTAGTTGAAAAATCAAAAAATAAAGACAATCAAGCCTTTGGAGAATTGTTTGATTTTTATTACCCAAAAATACTAAACTATGCGTTGCGAAGCACAACAAACTCAGATCATGCCAAAGACATAACATCTAATACTTTTTTAAAAGTACTAGAAGGATTAGATAGATTTGAATGGAGAAACGATGCTAGCTTCAATGGATGGATATATAAAATAGCAACAAACGAAATAAGTCAATTCTTCAGAAAACAAAAAAAGTACAAAACTATTTTGAACATTGAAGACAGCCAGATCAACCTAAGCGACAACAACGAATCAAGTAAAGCAATTAAAATCGCAATTGAAAACAATGAATACCTTAATGTTTTGAACATTGCCTTAAGTAAAATAAGTCCAATATATCAAAATATTATAAGATTAAAATATATTGAAGACTTGTCCTACGAAGAGATATCAGAAGCATTAAACAAAAACGAATCAACAATAAGAGTTTATTGCAAACGAGCTAAAGAAAAACTAAAGGAAATAATAGAAAGTGATAACAAAGAATTTTTGGAAAATTAAATACTATGAATATTGACGAACTATTCCAAAAAATAAATAAAGAAACGTATGAACCCAAAGACCATAAAGATAAATTAAGGGCAGCTTTACTGAACAACAAATACTTTACTCCAAAAGAAAATAACCGCTGGAATTTTAACCTTGCCATCCCCTCTTTATCCCTATCGCTCACAATCCTCGTTTTTATTAGTGCATATATCTTAATACCAAAAACAACAACCTATGAATTGACATTCGGTGAACAAAAACAAACACTATACAATAGATTATCAAAAAACAACAATGCAGCCCAAACAATGGATCAAAATGGAATAAGGGCTTTAGAGATAAAACAAGAAAACACCAAAACAACATTATACTTTAATCACAAGAATGTTTTAATAGGATCTGGTGTCCATAATAAATAATAATTAATAAATTAATAATAAATAAAATAATATGAACATTTTAGAAAATAAGTTTTTTCAAGTAGCATCATGCACTTTAATAATAGTGCTAACAGTATTTGTTGCAGTATTAATAAACGAAAAATCACAACCAAATGAAAATAATTTAGTAACAGTAACAGGCACTGGAGAGGTTTATGTGATTCCAGATGTTGGAGTCATAAATATTTCTGTTAGAACAGAAAATAAAGATGTAAAAAATGCTACCGATGAAAATAACAAAAAAATTAATAGCATTGTTAGCTTCTTAAAAGATAAAAAAATTGAAGAAAAAGATATTAAGACAAACACCTTCAATCTAAACCCTATTTACAGTTACGAAAACGAAACAGGAAAAAGAACCGTAACTGGATATGAAGCCAACCAAGGATTATCAGTAAAAATCAGAGACACCTCAAAGGTGGGAGAAATAATATCAGGTGCCACTGAAAAAGGAGCAAATGATATTGGAAATTTAACATTTATTACTGACGACAACGAAGTAATAAAGGAAAATGCCAAAAAGATAGCCATTGAAAATGCTAAGGCTAAAGCTAAGGCATTAGAACAACAATTAGGAGTTAAAATGATAAAAATAGTTAATTACTCTGAGGATGCATACACCCCAACAATCAACAGCTATGATTCATACAATGCAGGAATCAATATGAAAGCAATGGGTGCTCCTTCTGCAGTCGCTTCACCAGAAGTTCAAACAGGACAAAATAAAATTATTTCCACTGTAACTATTACTTACGCAATTCAATAAATAAAGCAAAGAGCCGAAAGGCTCTTTTTTTATTTCAAAAAAATATTCTTACTTTTTCTTGATATAAAATACCATTTTGTTGTATAATATATTATATAGAACCTTATGAAAATCCTATTAATTGAAGATGATGAAAACCTAATCAACTTCCTAATTCCAAGCCTCAAAGAAGAGGGCTTTTTGGTTGACAGCTCAAAAAATGGCGACGAAGGATTACGAATGGCAGTCAATAACAACTATGACGTTATAGTTAGCGACCTCAATCTTCCCGAAAAAAACGGAGAAGAAGTTTGTAAAAGCATTAGATTCAAAAAAAATACTCCGATATTAATACTAACCAGCGAATTAGATACAGAAAACAAAATAAAATTATTAAACCTAGGAGCTGATGATTATCTCACAAAACCATTTTCACTCAAAGAATTAATAGCCCGAATAAACGCCTTATCTCGCCGCCCACCTCAAATAGCAGAAAATACAATCACAATAGAAGACATAATAATAGATAGAAATAAAAAGAAAGTAACTATTAATGGAAAAGAAATCATTCTAACCACGAAAGAATTTTTATTATTAGAAATTTTAGCTATCAATAAGGGGAAAGTCATCTCTAGAGCAGAAATATTAGAGGGATCATGGGATTCTAATGCTGATATTTTTTCAAATGCAATTGAAACGCACATCTCAAACATTAGAAGAAAATTAGGCAAAAACATAATAAAAACAGTCTCTGGCCGAGGATATAAAATTGAATAAAAAACCCAAGGCTATCAGCGCGAGATTCAGGAAATCCCAAAAGTCGGAGAGCCTAAATTTATAATAAATAAAAAAAATAAAATGCAAAATTTAATTAAACAGTTTTTAGTTAAAAAAAGTGCTAGAAACAGCTCTGCGCTATTTGCTGTTCTAGTAACGGGAACTGCAGGACTACCTTGGATTGGTGGCTAATATTTAAAAGAAGGATGCCTATGCATCCTTCTTTTAAACATTACTTTAAAATATATAAAATGATATCTAATTTATTAAACACACTAATAAATCCCCGATCAAAAGAAGAAGATTCCAGTCGTCGTGAATATATCTTGAATATTTTACTATTAAACTGTATTATTCTTACTTTTTTTGCCTGCATAATTTCAATTGTAAAAATAAACGACTATTACACTAATCCGCTTATTCTCACGATCAGTATTGCTACTTTTCTATTCTTTAATGGACTTTTTATTCTTTCAAAAAAAGGATTTTACCGAATATCGTCTTATATTTTTTTAACTATCTTGTTTGGATTAAATATCTATATTTCTTACTTATGGGGGACTCAAGCACAAGTAGTATTACTATTTTATATTTTAATAATTGTAATGTCAGGCATTCTAATCAACACAAAAATTGCATTTCTGGCAACAATTCTTGCATCTCTATCAATAATAATCTTCACTTATCTTCAAACGCTAAATATTTATCACCCTGATTTAAGCTGGGTTAATAAGCAAGCAGAAGTAGAAGATGTCGTAATGTTTATATCATTTTTTACTATAGTTGCTTTTGTCTCTTGGTTATCAAACAGAGAAATTGAAAAATCCCTTAAACGAGCTAGAAAATCAGAAGCCGAATTAAAAGTAGAAAGAGACACTCTTGAAGTAAGAGTAGAAGAAAGGACAAGAGATGTACAAAAACTACAAATAGAAAAAATGACTCAGGTCTATCACTTTGCTGAATTAGGACGATTAGCCAGCGGATTATTTCACGACCTCATCAACCCGCTCACGGCAATATCTTTAGATATAGAAAAAATAAAAGAAACCAGCGAAAAAAACAAGGAACTCATAGTAATAGAATCTAGTATAAACAGAGCCAAGCAAGCTAATGATAGGATTCAAAAGCTCATTCTTTCAATAAGAAAACAAATGTCTCAACAAGAGACGCAAGAGTTGTTCTCATTATCCAAAGAGATAGAAGAAGCCATTCAAATACTGGCTTTTAAGGCAAGAAAACTAAACATAGACATACAATTCAAAGGAGATGAAAAGATTAAAACTCTTGGCGATCCGATAAAATTCAATCAAGTTATTACAAACCTTATTTCCAACTCAATAGACTCATATCAAGAAGAAACCGATAAAAAGCAAAGGAAAATATTAGTTGCTCTATCAGAAAACAACAACATAATAGAAGTCATCATAAGTGATAATGGAAGCGGAATCACAGAAGAAATAAAAGATAAAATTTTTGACCCATTTTTTACTACAAAAAACCATAAGAAAGGAACAGGTATTGGATTATTCTTGGTAAAAGAAATTATCAATAAATACCTAAAAGGAAATATATCTGTTGAAAGCAAAATCAACGAAGGTTCAACGATGACGATAAAATTTCCAAAAATACAATAAAATAATGAAAAACTACGATCTTTTAAAAAATCAACAAACAAATGGTTCTTTCTTGGATTCAAACCAAAAAGAATCACTTTTAGCATCCAGCCTGATCGCAAGCAATCTCAGTTTATTATCAGAAAAAATAAACAAAGAAAAACTAGAGAAGTATCTTCTAGAAAACAAAGGTCAGGTTTTCAACTTTGAAAACAATAGAGAAATAAATTTTCTTATTGCTGCAAATATTCTAAAATCATTTCCCGAAAATGTTACTGGCAAAGAAATAGCAAAAATAGTTAAAACACTAGCAAGTATTGAAAAAGAAGAAGGTGGGCCATATTACAACGACAAGCAGCAAATTGATTTAGGTGCCAATATAATCATTGCCTATCTCTTATCCATTCAAGAAGTAGATATTCCAAGCCTCATTGGCCTAATAGAAGACTCTATCAAAAAGCAAAGTTTCAAATCAGAACTATTAAACAATGAGGGTTTTGTAATTTATCTCCTTTCTCAATTCTACAAAGGAGAAGAGAAAAACAATCTAATTGATTTGATATTAAAAAAACTTCAAAACGAAAATATATTTAATAAAATATTGTTATCAATTTCCTTACTTAACCTAAAATACGAAATAGACATAAAAAAAATTATTGATGATATTGAAAACAATCAAGAGAGTTTGAATAATCAATTCCAAATCTTCCAAGGGTTCAAAAGCACTCCCGATATCAACTTTAATTTTTACATAGAGCTAATTAGTAAATACGAACAAAGGAATAAGGAATTGGTTCAGGCAAAAGAAGAAAAAGAAGTTTTGGGCAAAATAATAGAATTGGCAAAAAATAATTTTAAAAATCTCTCGCTAGATTTTGCTGAAATCAGCATTGAACAAATCCAAAAAACCATTACTAGAAATAATGATAAACAGATGTCTTTAATGGCATATTATACAAAAAAGGCATTTGGAAAAAAAGGAAGAAATATAAATGACGAATTAGTAATTGAAATGGGACTAATGAATGTTTTCTTTTGGACCGCCTTTATTATTTATGACGACTTCTGGGACGAAGATGAAGACGCGAATCCAAAAGTCTTGCCTTCAGCAAATTTTTATACTAGAAAGTATATCAACTTTTTTATTTCCTCTACTCCAGAAAATAAAAAATTCATCAATTTTTTCCATAACCTTATGGATAAATTAGACGAAGCAAATGCATGGGAAGTTTCCCATTGTAGAGCAAAAATCATAGATTCAAAATTCATTATTCCTGAATCAATTCCGAATTACAATGATTACGAATACAAATTCAACCCCTCATCTGGACACATATTAGGACCAATAGCACTAATGTCCAAGATTGGGTATGACCTAGACTCTCCCGAAATACAAAACTTCATTGCTTACTTCAGAAATTATCTAATTGCAATGCAAATCAATGATGACGCACATGACTGGGAAGAAGATATAAAAAGAGGTCATTTAAGTACGGTTGTTGTAATGCTGCTCAATAGCTGGAAAAATAATTTTCCAGAAAAAAAAGAGATTGACTTAATAGCAGACTTAGAAAAGCTTCAAGAAATATTTTGGTACGAAGTAATCACTAAAGCCTCCGAGACAGCATTAATTTATACCAAAAAATCACGAGAGGCACTCAAAAAAATATCTATCATAGAAGATTATGAACCGCTTGAATATTTTATAAACATCAACGAAAGAATGGCACAAAAAGCTATAATTGAACAAAAAAGGAGCATTGAATTCTTAAACGAATTTCAGTAAACAAAAAGAACCGGTTACCGGTTCTTTTTTTAAGACTAAACTGCCTTATCCTCTGTTTTAGACAAAGGAAACTCCAAGGTAAATAAGCTTCCTACACCCTCCATTGAATCAACGGATATCGTCCCCTTCATCAGTTCTATGATTTGACGAGTAATCCACAACCCTAATCCAGTTCCAACGATAGCATCAGTTTTTGCATTCCTAACTCTGTAAAACTTTTCAAATAGATGTTCCCTTTCCTTAGCGGTCATTCCTATACCGCTATCTTTTACCATTACAAAAAAAGAATTATCTTTACTCTTCACTTTTACTTCCACGGTACCACTTGGAGTATACTTAATAGCATTGCCAATAATATTTATTAGAACTTGCTCAAAACGATCTTTATCAATATCAATAATAGATTTTAATTCAGCCTCTTTAGTACAAGACAATATAATATTCTTTTCCTTAGCTTGCACCATAAACTGATTTGTAACACTCTCTACCATTATCCAAGCATCAGTCGGATGACTATCAATTTTCATCCTCCCTTGCTCAATACGGCTAACATTCAATAGGTCTTCTATTAAATTACTCAATCTTTCAGTTGATGTTTTTATAACAGACAAATATTGCAATGCTTCTTCCTTAATAGAAAGCTTTTGAGCATCTTCTATTAGCATCGTAACATATCCCCTTATTACTGTAACAGGGGTTCTAAGTTCATGAGATGCCATTGAAATAAAGTCGTCTTTCATGGCATCTATTTCTTTTATTTTATTATAAAGCATTGCATGCTCAAAAAGACGAGAATTCGCAAGTAAAAGCAAAATAATAACAATAACCGAAAATATCAAAACTAAATACGAACGTGTTAAGGCAACAGAAAGAACAGCATCCATTGCATTTGCCGAAAGAGTAATCACAAGTAAAGCTTTTTTCTCTCCAAGTGAATCTGTTAGTGGAGAGACCACCAACCAATAATAATTATTATTGCTGTGATCTATTATTTTTTGAGCACTCGGCCAATTACTATTCCAAGCTATAACATATGCCATAGAATCATAAGATTGGCCAACCTTATCTTCATCAAAACTAGCTACTAGCTTAAAATTTTCATTATCTCTGTAAAAAATATCCAAAGCAGTAACATCGTTCTCATATTTTTCATCAATTAGCTTAGCATTACTAGCATAGCTCTTCCAATTAGTTACATATTTTTGCAATTTTTCTGGAGAGTCAAGACTATCGGCCAGAGAAATATTGATTGACTGGCTGATTCCAACTGCTTTATCTCTAAGACTCTGATCAACCGTATCTTTAAAAGACTGAGAAAAAAGCCAAGTGTTAAAAATTATAACACTTGGAATAACAACCATTAAGGCAATTGAATATATAAATTGCTTGTTATTTCTTAAAAAATTACCAATCTGTAAAAACTTTGTTTTCATATTATTCCTTCTCTTGCTGTGCCGCCTTACTTCTAATAAATAAGAATATAACAATCAATAAAGCAATAAATCCTAATCCAGCAGCGACATAGGTTCTAATAAAGCTATCAGAACTTTCTGGAACAGAAACAGAACTTGCATCTTCAATTCTTACAAATTCTTCCATTGCAACCGCCCTAGCTTCATCAATAAAGAAGGGTTTTGGCAAACTTGCTTCCAAGATGCGACCCTCGCTATTATTTATAACAACATAAGCCTCATGTTTACCATTGATGAGAGATTTATCCAAATCATAAACCCAATTTCCATTAGCATCTGCCTTAACAGTAATAACAATCGGCATAGTACTATATATAAACAAAGTCAATAATTGATTCGGCGTTGCCTTTCCTTGGAAACGGATATTATTAGATGAATTATTTCCACTATTATCTACTTTTTCAACCGTTAATACTCCGCTGATAAGAGCTTCTTTTTTAAATTTAGGCTGTTCCAATGACTTGCCATCAGCAATAGCCTTATCAACTCCTGTCAATTTAGTTGTATCTATTTTAGAACCCAAACGAGCTTCCATATCATCAGAAATTCCGTTCCCATTAGAATCAAAAGTGATTGCAACTGGAGACAAATATTTTTGCTCATCACTATTAGATGTAGATACCAATTTTACAGACACATTATTGTTAGCCGAAGATAAAGGAATATTTTCCGCCTTAACATCAGAAGACTGTCCAGAAGACTTATCTACAACTTTAATTGTTTTTTCCTGTGGGTTAACAACAGCAACGCTTCCAACAGAATCTACAAGTTTTTGATTGCTCTCGTTGGAGATAGTATCTTTCAAGTCAGATAAAAGAACATTATTAATATAATTTTCACATTCTGATTCTTTTAGATTTTGACATTTAACCAAAGTCGGATATTTATTCAAAAGATATTTTTTACATCTGTCATGATCGTTAATATTATTTGTCAAACACTCATTTACAATATTCATTTGCGAAGTGTATGCTTGGCAAGTATTAGCATCTGTTATGTTTTCACGACTACATTCTAGAGAAATATCAGCCTTAGTTGAAACGACGAGAGTAGTTTTTTGTTCTGGCTCTTGATTTGGCTGGTCAGTATTAGTATTCACTTGTTGCTGGGTACTATCAGAATATTTGCAAGATTTTACTAATTCAGGAGTACTATTAGATACCAAGGAACAATCAAAAACAAGAGAGCATTTTCTTGATTGCTTATTATCCGAACTGCATGGCTGCCATGGCTCACATTCCCACTTATCTTCACTGCAAGAAACTTGAGGAACACTACAAGCTTCTTCTAAAATTGCATTACCCAAACATCCAGCAGGCGAAGCTGACACTAACTTTCTAACTCTCTTTCCACTACTGCATGCTCCCCAGTCAGAATAAACATAAGCACTACAAGGAATATCGCTACATCCCTCTTCTAATACTTTTTCACTTTCACTGCACCCATCTGGAGAACTAGAAGAAACTGTACGATATTTTTTCCCATTATTGCATGCTCCCCAGTCAGAATAACTATAACTGCATGGAACTTTAACGGTAAATGAGGATTCCAAATTTGAAGAAATAACTTTTTCATTTCCCTTCTTATCAGTATAAGACATAACCTTTACTGTCCAACTTCCTCCAGGATAATCATTAGGGATTTTAACATTACCACACCACATAGAAGCATCATCAGAACATCCTCCAAGCTTCAATGTAGAATTTGTCAAAGCAAAATTTCTATTTTGAGGACTAAGAGAAATCTTTATAGACTTAACGTCTGTACTATTTCCAATCAAAACCTTTACTAATACCGCTTGTCCAGCACTCACAATAGATGGAGAAATTACTGGACTTCCAATCACAGGAATTTGAGAATCGGCAGTTACAACAAAGGTTTTTAAAGCCGAAATTTGCATATTCTCATATCCAGAAGAATATAAAGATATTGACCATTCGCCAGCACTATCAGGAGCTGTAAAACTACCACAAAATCCACCGCCAGAAGAACATCTTCTTAAGACTGCAGAAATCTGATTATTAAGACTTGATAAAATAGGTTTTGCGACCAAATTTAATGATTCTACATTTGCAAGCAAAGTATCGTCTTCTATTTTTACCGACACTGTCTGCCCCACCAAAACAGGCGAAGGTGTTAAACTTATTTTTGAAGCATCCAAAACTACTATTGCACTGCTCTTTTTAGCACTACACGAAATGTTTTGCCCACCGCTAGAGCCAGCACAAGACCATGTCCAATTCTCTCCCGACAAAGTAACGCTACTAGCATTACCAGAACTGCACAAATCAGATGTCGGTATACTAGAAAGTGTCTTTCCGTTTGATGTTCCGCATCTACCGTCAATACTAACAATTTTATTTGCATTACAACTTACACTTTTTCCGTTATTCAATCCACCACAAGACCATGTCCAATTCTCTCCCGATAAAGTAACACTGCTAGCGTTACCAGAACTACACAAATCAGATGTTGGCGCACTAGAAAGTGTTTTTTCACTTGCAATTCCGCACTTACCATCAACAATTTTCAAGGCTTTACAACCTTTTGGGCTAGTTCCTTCCGAAAAGCAGGTCCAAGTCCAATCATTTTTATTAGCATTAAAGCCAAGCACTTCTCCATTAGAACAAAGCTTATCATTTGTTGACAAGCTATAGGCAGAAGTAATTGAACCGCATTCATTAGCAACACCAGAAACTAAATCTTTATAATAAAAGTAACAACTTTCAGTGGTTTGCCCATAGCTGCAATTCCATTGGCATTTATTATTAGAACCAACAATAATAGTAGAACTAGTAATTGCTGCCGGAGAAGTACATAAGCCCAAATTATTTGAAAGGGCGGTACTTTGGCAATAATTAGCAGTATCATTTTTCGTAACATTAAAAGTTCCTCCATTGGCCGAACCGCACAAAGACTTCACTGTTACTTCTTTTCTTTTTAATTCCACGCCATCAAAATAAACAGCTGCAATCCATGTTCCAGTCGTTCCAGTAAGAGGATCCATCATAAAAGCACAATCAGAAGAAAATGTCTTACAATCAATTTCTTTAGTAATCACATTTCCACTAGGACTAGTAAAAACAATTTTTGAAGCATTGGCTGCATTAATATTAGAACCAGAAATTGATACTAAAAAACTATTATTAAGCCAGACAACACCGTCACTATTACCAATGTTAATATTAGCAACAGTAGTATTACCACTTGCAGCATTAGTCGTATCGGCAAAATTTATTTTACTAAAATTACTGCCAACCAAAACAATAATTAAAGTAACAAAGATAAAAAGAAAAACGAATTGCAATATTTCCTCTTGTCTCATGTTGAGTTGAATAATTTTAATTATAATAGACTACCAAATATTAACTATATTATAAAACATATTAAATATTAAAGCAAAGAGTTTTTATTCAAAATCAAGTTCACTGGCCTGCAATTCATATAAATAGCTAAAATCTGAATCATTTATTTCTGATTGTATATCATTAATACTTCTTCCTTTTATAGTATCTAGTCCAAAAGCCTTCATTCCATTTATCGTCATCATCTCTATTACTTTTTTAGCAGGCATCAAAGAAGAATCGCACTTGATTCCTTTTTGCATTAAAGCTGCAAACTTCCCCGCCTCCCAAATATCCAGTCTGTTAGAGCTCGCCGCCCCATCAGTACCAAGTGCAACATTAACACCAGCATCAATCAAATCAGCAATAGGAGCAATCCCCGAACCAAGCTTTAGATTACTGAGAGGACAGTGAACAACACTACTTCCCCGTTCCACAATAATTTCAATATCCTCTTTAGTTAGCCAAACGCAATGAGCTAAAACAGTTTTTTCGTCAAGAACACCGATTTTATTCAAATATCCTATTGGAGTCATTCCATGTTTCTTTACCGAATCCTCAATCTCTTTTTTTGTTTCCGATGCATGTATTTGATATACTGCATTATATTCCCTTGCCAAATCCTTAGATTTTATTAAATTGTCCTCACTAACAGTATATGGAGAATGCGGAGCAACCGAAACAAGAACATCTTGATTATTCTTATAAGTTTCTAATAATTTTTTAGTTCTTTCAAAATCTTGATCAAAAACTTCTTGCCCTTTTATATCCAGCAATCCCTCTCCAACCATTACCAAAAAATTTTCTTCCATCGCTGCTTTTGCAACTTCATTTTCAAAAAAATACATATCCATAAAAGCCGCTATTCCATTTCTTTTCATTTCATCAATAGCCAACTTTGTTTGATAGTAAATAAAGTCTGGATTAACTAATTTTCCTTCCATCGGCCAAATACAATCTTGTAGCCATTCTTGCAAAGGCAAATCTTCTCCCTTGCCACGAAAAGCAACCATTGCTGCATGGGTATGAGCATTAATCAGAGGTAAATTAAATTTCTTTTTCATAATCTAAATATTTTTTAATTATTACTAATAATTATAACAATATTGGCTAAAAACAAAAAGACCGAATTCCTCGGTCCTTCCTTAATGTTTTTTATTTGCCTGTTGGTTTTTCTATGTTTGTATTACTAGGAACAGCCTGAGAAGAAATCTGGATTATTTTTGCCGTTACACTTCCATCAGAATTCTGATCACCAGTTACAGTAATATTTGACCCAACGCCTATATCCTGAACAGTTCCGCTAACAGATTTTAAATATTGCGTTGATCCAGAAAAGAAAACGATTCTTGATCCTCCACTACGATCCTTAAGGGTAATGCTTTTTTCATCCATGCTTAATATTTCACCTCCGATAAGTCCACCTTTTTGCCTAGTCATTGAAATACCAGCAGTCCCTTTCTGGCCATTCTGCATTTGTCCAAACTGCATTTGTCCAAATCTTGCCCCAGTCTTGCTTTCTTGATATTTCATTCCTCCAAAAAACGAACCTCCAATTGCAACAATTAATACAATTGCAAAAATTATATATTCTTTATTTATTTTTTTCATATTGTTTTTTTACTTATTTCTTATTCCTTTAATTATTACTCATAACGCAAGGCTTCAATCGGATTCAACTTACTAGCACGATTTGCTGGATAATATCCGAATATAATTCCGATAGCACCAGACACACCAAAAGATAATAAGATTGAAAAAGTTGAAACTTCTGTCGCAATGCTAAAAAACTGATAAGCAACAAATGAAGCCAAACAACCTAAAAGTATTCCAATAATTCCACCCGTAAAAGTAAGCATTATTGCTTCTCCCAAAAATTGAAGATTAATATCTTTTCTTTTTGCTCCAATAGCCTTTCGGAGTCCAATCTCTCTTGTTCTTTCTGTAACAGTTGTCAGCATCATATTCATAATACCAATACCTCCAACGACCAAGGATATTCCAGCAACCGAACCCAAAAGAATTGTAAATGTTCCCGTCACTGAAGAAGCAGTTGCCACTATGTCTGCTTGATTCATTATACTAAAATCAGCAGTAGAAACATTGTGCCTATTCAAGAGCAATGCAGTTATATCGCTTTGGAGTGTTGTCATAACATCCTCATTTTCAGCTTGGACAGCAATAGTAGAAACATAACTTCCCCCAGTCAGATATTGCTGAGCAACAGTAATCGGAATATAAATTATATCATCTTGATTATTGAATCCGCTGCCACCCTTTTCCTTAGTTATTCCAATGATTGTAAAGTTCACGCTCTTAATACGAATTGTTTGCCCTATCACACTTGTTGAAGCAGCATCCTCGCCGAACAAATCATCACGAACTGTTGGCCCGATAACAGCTACTTTTGACATACTCTTTACATTTTGATCACTTATAAAATTACCTGTATCTACTTCAACATTTCTTACCGTTGGATAAGATGAAATAACGCCGTTTACTGAAGTATTAGTATTAGTACCCTTGGCAGTAACTTGATATCTTCCCGAAACTTCCGGAGATACGGCCTTAACCGAAGAAACCTGAGACAATATTGCATCAGCATCGTCTTTCGTTAATGTTTGAGAAGATCCTCTTCCTTGACTAACCTGCACACCCATACCTCGCTGTGCACCAGGAGTAATTAAAAGCAAATTTGATCCGAGTGATTGAATACTTGACTCAATACTGCTTTGCGAACCCTGACCAATAGAAATCATCGCGATAACAGAACCGATACCAATAACGATTCCGAGTATAGTCAATCCAGATCTTGCTTTATTGGACAAAAGTGCTGAATATATTTCTTCAAACAAATCTAATAATTTCATGGATTATTTTTTAGTCTTATAATCGCTAGTAATTACACCATCTCTAATCAATATTAATCTATCAGCATGCTCTGCTACATCCATTTCGTGAGTAATCAAAACAATTGTATGATGCTGTTTACGGTTAAGGTCTTCAAAAGTTTTGAGTACGATCTCCCCTGTTTTAGTATCCAAATTTCCAGTCGGCTCATCTGCCAGAATTAAAGTTGGATTATTAACCAGCGCTCTAGCAATTGCAACCCTCTGCATTTGCCCTCCCGAAAGCTGATTTGAAAGTTTGTTATAATGGATTGGATCAAGACCAGCAGCACCTAAGGCATCCTTGGCTATACTCTCTCTTTTACTCCTTGGCGTTTCTGAATATATCAAAGGCAACATCACATTGCGTAATACAGTAGAACGAGCCAAAAGATTAAAAGCTTGAAAAACAAATCCTATTTTTTTATTTCTTATGATTGCAAGCTCATCATCAGAAAAATCGCCTATATTTTTACCATCAAGCTTATACTCTCCACCAGTCGGAGTGTCCAATGCCCCCAGAATATGCATCAATGTAGATTTTCCAGATCCCGACGGTCCAGTTATAGCGACAAACTCGCCATCATTTATAGTAAAACTCAAATTCTTCAAAACCTGAACTTCCTCTGATCCACTTTTATAGACTTTCGTAATATTTTTACACTCAATCATATTATTTTGAAGTATTTGTTTTTGTATTTGTTGTGCCGCCACTCCTTGTTCCACCGCCCATCTGAAATAGGCTCTGTCCAGAGGAAGCCTTTGTTGTTGTCGCTGTAGAAGTAACAGTCTTTACAATAACCAAATCATTTTCTTTAAGTCCAGTTAAAACTTCGGTTGAAGTATCATTGGACAAGCCAGTAGTAATTTCCTGTCTCTTTGTAGCATTTTTTAGTAAAACTCCTTTTGTTGAACCAATTTCACTACTATCAATATTTTCCGACTCGCTAGGAACCTCTACGTAACTGACATTGTTAATTGTTTTTATTGCCGAGCTAGGAACAACCAAAGCATCTTGGCTAGATTTAGTGATTATAGCAACGGAAACACTCATCCCAGGTTTTACCCCCTCAGCTTCTGTATCAAAAACAATCTTTACCCCATAGCTAACAACTCCTTGACTCACAGCTCCAACAGTATCAACTTCAGAGACTGTTCCAGTAACAACCATATCGCTCACAGCATCAAAAGTAAGAGTTGCTTTTTGTCCGACGCTAACTTTTGCAATATCAATTTCATTCAAAGTAATTTCAGCAGTTAATTCTTTTGAAATTATCGTTGCAATAGAAGCATTAGCCGAAACATCACTTCCCTTCTCAACACTTACAACACTTATAATCCCAGAGAAAGGAGCTTTAATTGTATAATCAGCCAATGTTAATCTTGCATCATACAAAGCATTTTCCTTTTCCTTGATAGACATCTCTGCACTCTCAATATCAAGTGGATCAGGGTTATTATTTAGAGCCAATTGCTTCTCGGCTTTTTCTAAAGTATTCTTTGCATCAACTATTTTATTCTCAGCAGTCTCAATATTATTAGCATTAGTAGTTATTTGCGATGCTATAGTTTGTTGCCTAGAAGTAATAGTTGAAATCAAACTATCTATGTTTGTTTTTTCCGAAACCACACTACTTCTTTCACTACTAGTCAAACTATTTCCAACAGGAATAGCCTCCAAAATATTTTTAACCTTTTGCAGAGCATCTTTCATCTGTGAAAGAGCACTATCAATATCTGTTTTATTTTTTGATATCTGAGCAGCAGAAATCATTTTTTTCAAACCTCCATTTGCTTTACTAAAATAATCAGCTGTCACTCTGCCTCCATCATCAATGCCAAAAAGAAGTTTTACTGCCGTAGCTTTAGCACTTGATATATTTGCCCCATCCTGATCATTGCTATTAAAATGAGCATATTGTATATCGGTAATAGTCATCAATGTGCTAGTGGTTTTGTTCATTGCTTGAGATAATTCATTCAAGGCAGAGTCATAATCATCATTCAGTGCAGTTTCTGCATCTGTTTTTGCTTTGGCAAGATTATCTTCTGCTTCAGTAACAGATCTTTTATTGCTCTCAATATCCATTTGAGAAATCTCCAGCTCTTCACTCCTATCACCTCTGGTTAATTTTTCCAGTGACAACTTAGCATTCGCAAGATTAGTTTCGGCATCTCTTACGCTCTTCTGGGCATCAGTTGAATCAATAGTGGCAAGAACCTCACCTACCTTAACTTCTTGCCCATTTTTTATTTTTAAACTTAAAAGCTCCCCCGAAACTTTTGACTTTATTTCCGAATCAGAAGCAGTCGCCACTTGGCCAGTCCCAGAAACAGTATTGATTAAAGTTTCCTTAGTAACAGAATTTACTACATACCTAGTTTCGGTACTGCTAGTCCCCCTTCCAAAAATAAAATAAACACCTGCTACAATCACAATCAACAATCCAATAAAAATAAATTTATGCCTAAATACAAATGTTTTAATTTTACTAAATAGACTAACTTTCAAATTTTCACTTTCCATTATTGTTTTATACATTACTTATTATTTATTGGTTGCTCCCCAGCTTTCGGTGGATTAGGTATCCATCTAATAAGCTTAGCTTCTACTTCGCCGTTATCATTAGGATTTCCAATTACAACTATACGGTCATCAACCTTGAGATCAGAAACTTTTATTTTTTCCTGGAATTTTTTAACAGTTACATCTCCTTTCGTTGAAATAACCTTTTCATTAGAATTAACGTCTTTGATTATAATGCTATCAGCATCTATCTTTATGATCTGACCAAAAATCCCATGCCCTCCTTCAAAAGCACCTTTCATATCTGGGTCATTTTGGCCACCAAAATTACGCTCATAGTTTTTATCCATATTGCAAGAAAAATTTGCACCTTTGAAACCAACAATTGCTCCTGTCTCAAAAGCTAAAAGCAATAATATTATTTCTCCAATAATGAAAAAAACTATAAAAATTTTTGATTCACAAAATTTTTTAAAATCCATGATTTTTTCTTATTATATTATTTGAATTAATAAATTGTATGTCTTTCATTAAAAATGTTAAAAACCCCAAAACCAAAGAAAGCATCACTAGAGAAATTACTACCGTAATAACAGGTAACGATTCCAGCAAAGTAAGCAAAAAGTTCTGCCAATAAGTAGCCACTATGCTAAAATCAGAAAAAATCAGTGAAAAAAATTGAAGAAATCCAGAGTTAACAAGCGCTTCTTGAACAGCGATAAACGAATAGACAAGTCCAAAAGAAGAAACAATCAATAAAAACGAGAAAAAGATAATTCTCTTCTTAACAACTGTCATTCTTTCTTCTCTGCCAATCCTAAGAATTATCTTTTCAAATAATTCATCCGAAGGCCTTGCGTCTTCTAAATTCATAAATAATTTTTTATAATCTTTTTCCATATTCTTGTTAAATAATACGCATTAATCGTAATTTTTGGTGCATTTTAAACTAATATTCATACTCTCCAATTTCTTTTCGCAGAGAAATTAATCCTCTCCTATAACGGCTCTTAATCGTATCAATCGGCTCATTTAATATTTCGGCTATTTCCCGAAAATTGAACTCATTTTTATAATAAAGAAACATTACCATCTTATGGTTGACTGGCAGCTTATTTATAGCACCCTCTAAAAACGATGATAAATCTTTCCTTTTAAACACTTCGTCAGGCAAAGGCGAGGAATCAACAAAATTATCTACAAAAACATTATCACCATCTTCATTTTCAAACCTAGAAAAAGGAATGGTTTTCTTTTTTCGTAAATAATCTATGCAAGAATTCTTGGCAATTTGAAAAAGCCAAGTTTTAAATTTTTTATTCGTATCAAATTTTTTTAAACTCTTCCATGCCTTCACAAATGATTCTTGAGTTATATCCTCAGCCGCATTCGCATCCCCGACATATCTATAGCAAAAATTATAGATAACCTTAAAGTAACGAAAAACCAAGATCTCAAGAGCTCTTTTCTCTCCGTCTAAAAAATATTCAACTAGCTTTTCATCAGAGTCATTATCCATAGTATATTTTATTAATACGATAGCAATAAATACTTTGGTGCAATAAAACTCTTTTTTAATTCACTGCTATTCATAAGCTTAACATATGCACCTTTCAATGCTCAATGCCCGTAATAACCAATATAGCCATGGCCAAGCTATAATAATAAGTTAAAAAAACAAAAATGCAAAAAAAACTAATGGTTATAACGGGTATAGTTGCAACCTCTCTTGTATTTTCAGCTACGGCTTTTGCAGCTTCAAATACAACGAATGACAATATGCAAAAAATGATTGGAATTCACCAAAATGGAGAAATGCCAATCGCAATGGGAAATATATTATCAATTAATGGCAACTCTTTCACAATCACTACTCACGAAAGAGGAAACGAAACAGAATTAACCAAAACGGTGACTGTTACTAGCAACACGAAGTATACCAAAGATAGAGACACCATCGCAACAATCAGTGACTTATTGGTTGGGCAAAAAGTTATGATCCTAGGAACTAGAGATGATTCAGGAAACATAACTGCCACAACGGTAGATATAGAAACCAAAACTCCAGAGTTTGGAAAATATGAAGACAGAGGAGCAATGGGAACTATTGCCTCAATCAATGGTAATATAATTACGATCACCACTCGTGAAAGAGGAAACGAAACAGAATTAACCAAAACGGTAACTGTTTCCAGTGATACGAAGTATACCAAAGATAGAACGGCCACGAATCTAAGTGACTTAGCAGTAGGACAAATGATTATGGTTCAAGGAACTAAAGATACTTCAGGAAACATCACCGCAAATTCTATTAATATTGAAACAAAAATTCCAGAGTTCAAAGGACACGAATGTAGAGGAGCAATGGGAACTATTGCCTCAATCAGTGGTAATACAATCACAATCACTACTCGTGAGAGAGGAAACGGAACAGAATCAACCAAAACTGTGACTGTCTCTAGCGATACAAAGTATACTAAAGATAGAGACACTGCTATTGCTTTGAGTGACTTAGCAACAGGACAAATGATTATGGTTCAAGGAACTAAAGATACTTCCGGAAACATCACCGCCACGTCAGTAGACATAGCAACTAAAATTGGAACAAAACCAACCGAATAAAAAAGTATATTATAAAAGCACTCTTAACGGAGTGCTTTTAAATTGTTTAAAGATACTTAATGTGATAAAATTTTTATAGTTACCATAATTTAAAAACAAAATGATACCAACTCAAGAATCCATTATCAGTGCATTAATAATCATTCTATCATTCTTTTTAGTTGCAAGCATAATTGCACTTATTTCAGAAAATTTTCTCAAAAAATGGATAGAAAAAAGTAAAAACAGGATAGATGAAATAATTCTACCCCGAATAAAACCAACCTTAATTCAAATACTAGTTCTTATTGGAGCTAGATTTGCTATGAACGAATTAGGGCTTTCGGGGTGGCTATACAACTTGATCAACAGTATTATAGTGGTTCTCATCATTTATGTAGGCACAATAGCAGCCGACTTAGCTATTGAAGCTTGGACAATGCACGTTGATAAAAAAAATAAATCGCATTTAGCTCAATCAATTCTCCCGATCTTTAAGAGTATTGCTAATGTACTAGTTGTTATTGGAGGATTGATCTGGATATTGCGAGAATGGAATATTGACGTTTCTCCATTTCTTGCTAGTTTGGGTATTGCTGGTGTAATAGTTGGATTCGCAATTCAGGACTCGCTTAAAAATATTTTTGGAGGAATATCATTAATATTAGATGGCACTTTCAAAATAAAAGAAAAAATTCAATTAGACGATGGAGAAATTGGGACGATAGAAGATATATCAATAAGAAGTACAAAAATAAAAACTATCAACAACGAACTAGTTACCATTCCAAATGGAAAACTGTCGGATATGAAAATTAAAAATTTTGCCAAACCAACATCAAATATAAGGATGCTTATACACTTTGGAGTTGCTTATGGAACGGACATCAAGAAACTAAGAAACATAGTTGAAAAGCTACTTGATTCAACCGAAGGAATTACAAAAGATAAAACTGCTAGCCTAGCCGTATTAGAGCTTGGCGATTCTTCCATAAATTGCGAAATAAGATTCTGGGGCAGTGATCATACCACCGCTTCCGATATAAAAACAGAATTAATTGAAAAATTATACAACACACTGAATGAAGAAAAAATTGAAATACCATTTCCAACCAGAACTCTTTATATCAAAAAATAAATTACTCAAACAAAAAAACGACATTAGTCGTTTTTTTCATTTACAAATTCTTGAAGTAAGATATCAACACCGATTTTCTTCTCCGCCGAATAAGGAATAATTTTATGTGGCCAAGCTATGTCTATAATCTTATTCATTTTTTCATCATATTCAGCCTTTTTTATTTTATCAATTTTATTAGCTACAATAACAACATTCTTGCCATATTCTTCCAAGCTGTGCAATATCACTAAATCATCCTTTGTTAATCCGACATTAGCATCAATAATCAACAAAATTTTTTCTTGCTTTATTTCAGAATTAAAAAAATACCAATTAACCATTGCTTGAATTTTTTCTCGCATCACAAAGGGCAATTTCGCATACCCATAACCAGGTAAATCAACCAAATAAAAAGCCTTATTTATTAAAAACAGATTAATCTGTCTAGTAAATCCAGGAAATGAGCTGGTCCTAGCAAGACCGCCTTGCCCAACTAAAGAATTAATAACACTAGATTTACCAGCATTTGAACGTCCAATAAAAGCAAACTGAGGTGTGCCATCTTCAAAAATATCATCTGTTCCAGTTACTCCTTTTATAAATTTTGCTGACTCTATTTTCATAAGACAGTATTACCATAAAACTAAATAAAAAAATAGTCTAATGACTATTTTTTCTTGTTCTTTTTTGGTTTTTTTGCTTCTTTTTTTTCTGAATTATTTCCTTTTGCCATATTTTTATAATATTATTTTTTAATATACTATTACACTAAAATGATATCATTATATTTATTTTTTCACAACCTTGCAGATATCACTTTTCATATCTGTTAAAAAACCATCGTTTAATAAATTCGGAAACAATAAAATACAAAAACGCAAAACCCAATAAAACCATACTAATCCACAACGGCATAACATCAAAACCAAAAAAATTATTTATCGGAGGATAATACATTATCGTCAAAGCTATAATCAATGTAATAATAGTTGATCCAATCAGCCATTTAGATGGCTTGCTTGATAAAAATCCTTTCCTAGTTCTTATCACAAAAATCAAAAGTATTTCGGTTAAAAAAGAAAGCCAGAACCATCCCGATTGGAATAAGGCTGGCGAAGCCTTAATAACTAACAATAAAAACGCATAAGCAATATAATCAAAACATGAACTTATTAATCCAAAAACTATCATAAAGTTTTTTATATTCCCCACATTCCAATGCTTAGGTTTTTTCAAATAATCGCTATCAACACTATCAGTAGAAATGGCGAGTAAAGGAAAATCAGTCAAAAAATTAAGCAATAAAACCTGAACAGGAAGAAGCGGAATAAAAGGAAGAATAAGAGATGCGCCAACCACAGAGAACATATTGCCATAATTAGAAGACGTGGTGCAATATATATATTTCAAAGTATTTCCAAACGTACGACGGCCTTCACGAACAGCATCAATTAAAACTGATAAACTTTTTTTAAGCAACACGACATCAGCCGCCTCTTTGGCAACATCAGTCCCAGAATCAACCGATATTCCAACATCTGCTGCACGCAAAGCTGCTGCATCATTAACTCCGTCACCCAAAAAAGCAGTAACTTTTCCCGCCTCTTTAAGAACCCTTATGATTTTAAGTTTATCGGCCGGAGTAACCTTAACGAAAATATTAGTAGCCAATACCTCGCGCTTTAATTCCTCATCGTTAAGTTTATTCAATTGAAACCCAGAAATTATTTTCAAAAAAGATAAACCAGCTTTCTCGGCAATATATCTAGCAGATTCTTCTGTATCTCCAGTAAGAATTTTTATTTCCACGTTCATTTCTCTAAAAAGATTAAGAGATTCTTTGACGTTCTTCTTAAGAGGATCATTAAAAACCAAAAACCCTTCCAGAGTTAAGTCTTTTTCATCGCTTTTTGAATATTTGGATTTCTTTCCAATTTTTTTAGAAGCTAAAATAATAACCCTGAACCCAGACAGTTCTTGTTCTCTTACAATTTCTCTAATATCATTCAAATATTTCTTTGTTAGTCGTTTCTTGCCGTTTACATTGATAGAAGTACACACATGTAGCATTTCTTCGCTAGAACCTTTTACTACCAATATCCGTTCACTGCCCTGTAGTACCACCCCCATTCTTCTTCTCTCAAAATCAAAAGGAAAATCACAAACAACATCATAATCTTGTTCTTTCACCAGCTTCTCTTTATTTTTCTTCACATAATCAAGAATTGCTCCATCCAAAGGGTTATCAGAATACTTGTCCAAATAAACCGAGTTACAAAATTTTGCCAGATTTAAAAGCTTTAAATTTTTCTTGAGAGAAAAATCAAAAAAATCATTCAAAACTATGTCACCCTCGGTTAATGTTCCTGTTTTATCAGTACACAAAACATCAGCATTTCCTAAATTCTCAATTGCTATTAACTTTTTGATAATTATTGACTTCTTGCTCATCTTCCTAGCCGCAGAAGACAAGTTAATAGTAATTATCATTGGCATCAATTCTGGAGATATTCCAACAGCAACAGACAAAGAAAAAAGTAACGACTCTAGCCAATTACCATGAATAACAGATAAAAATAAAAAGACAACGAGTGAAAAAACGATAATGATTCTGAATAAAAGAAAACTAAAACTTGAAATCCCTTTTTGAAATTCCGAAGCATCATCCGAAATAGATAGCATTTTTGCTGTCTTTCCAAACTCAGTGTCCTTTCCAATTGCCACAACAACTGCACGTCCATTTCCTTGCACAACGTGAGTACCCATAAAAACCAAGTTATCCATAGATTGGGGCAAATAATCTCTAACCTTTTGAGGCTCAATTGATTTTTCAACTGGAAAAGATTCCCCTGTCAAAATTGATTCATTCAACGACAAATTATCTGCTTCTATCAAACGCAGATCAGCTGGTGCAACATTTCCAAAATTAAGCAAAACCACATCACCCAACACCAAATCCGAAGCAAGAATTGTTTCTATCTTTCCATTTCTTATAACCTGCGTCTTAAGGGCAACTTTCTTCTTCAGCATTTCCAGAGATTTCTCACTTTTATACTCTTGGAAAAAGGAAATTAAAGCCGAAAAACTAATAATTAAAACAATTATTATTGCCGAAGTTTGATCTCCTAAAAAACCAGAGATCACGGATGCCAAAAACAAAATTATTATTAAAGGATTTTTGAATTGAGAAATAAACACTTCTAAAGCTGTTCTTTTTTTCTGTAGATCAATTATATTTTTTCCATACTCCTTTTGTCTCAACAAAACCTCTTCTTTGGTTAATCCCAAAATGCCAGTGCTAAATTCCTTAAACAAAGAATTGATATCAAGCTCCCAGCTTTTTATTTTTTTTACTTCCATATTTTTAAAACTAAAATTCTTCTAGGGTGCAGCACATCAGGGTTCCAGGACCAACATGAGATCCAATAAAAATACCGGTCATACTAGTGAAATAAATTTTTACTTGTGTTGGATATTTTTCTTCAAATAATTTTTTTAATTTTTCTGCCTCAATAATATTATCAGCATGGCTAATTGCTACCATATATTTCTTTCCATCTGCCAATGCTTTTTTATTCAACTCTTCAAACTGCTTGAACAAAGCTCCAGCTGTGTCTTTCGCATTCATCTTAAGGTTTGCCGGTTTTACCACGCCATCT
>Ga0172381_10001501_pt1 | contig 27163 bp, 34 predicted proteins | sample Leawel6488metaG_FD_119754 | JGI IMG/M metagenome (GOLD analysis project Ga0172381, IMG submission 119754) | Leachate microbial communities from a municipal landfill in Southern Ontario, Canada - Leachate well 64-88 metaG | ecosystem: Engineered > Solid waste > Landfill > Unclassified | place... | reverse complement strand
TCACTCAACTTCTCCGAGTCAGTTTTTCTTTGAACATCTTCTTCTGTTAATTCGATCTTAATTGACTCTGCCATTTGACAAATCCCCTTTTTCATGTATTTTACTCATGGGCGGTGGCACTCCCTTTTGTGCCGGTCTGTTCGTGCAGACAGCCGCCCTCTCATTTAAACAACTTCCTCAATAGGCTCAATACTTTCCACCACCTCTCCGTTGCTTTCAAACTCTATATCTTTCGGGATAGCAAACTTACCGTCCCATGTTGGAATCGTTGGGCAGATAATATGATTCGTTGGCAAAAGTTTCTGCTGATTCTGTCTTGCTGTATTCGCATCTTCGATTGTTTTGAATTTCAGAAACATATTTACTCCTTTGTAATTACTGCTGTGAATGAAGCGGCGTTAGGTAGAATTCCACTATCCGAAGTCCAGTTAAAGGTTGAGCCATTGCGGGTCGAAACGATGGTTACACCGGTAGCGGAAGGGGTGAGGACTTGTTTGACTGAAAACCCATCAACCGTCATTGTGTCAGCGGCAGAACTTGTTCGTAAATATATTGAAGTTCCATTTGCGTCTGCTGTTACATACTGTGTTTTATTTCCTGTTGTTGTCCAATAAGCGGGTGTATATGCCGCCATTATTGGGCGTAATGCTCCAGATATAGCATCTATCGTAAGGGATTGTTTGTATAGTGCAAGAGCTGTTGTGTTTTTGGCCTGACCGATATTTCTTCCACTTGCATCTGATACCTTAACACCCTTACCACCGGCGACAGACCAGCCAGATTGTAATATTGTCCATTTAGCACCATCATCAAATACCGTGTCATCTAGTATTTCGTCGCTTAGTGTTTCACTCGTCCCCGTACTCTTGATATATCCGACTAAAGTATGCGTTGTTTCTGTTATGGTGATTTTAAAACCAACGTACTTTCTTAAATCAACAGAGGGATTCGTGATAAAAGCAGTCCCGTTGACCATAGACAAATTACAGGTCAGGCCGGAAAGAGTAACGCCGCTTCCGTATTTTACCGACTTAATTAGCTCATTCGTTCCAAACTGGTCTTGTGTCGCGTTAGGAAGGGCATCATAGGCTAATGTTTCAGGTTCAATGTGTCTTTTCATGCTCGCTCCTTATGGTGCCATTGTTCGGGTGAATTTCACTTTAAAAGCCGATGCCCCGATTGTCTGTGCATAAGTTCCCGAAGTCAATCTATCAGCAGTTATCCGGCATTTCTTCCCCGCTCCCGCACCCGCAAGAGTAATGGCGTTTGTTTCTGTGCCTATTGCCTCGTCATATTGGACAAGGGCGTTCCCTGCGGTGTAAGTAGAAGTTACCGCCGTTCCTAATGCCTGACTTAAAGAATCGGAATCGCCGACACAATACCCCGCGAAAGACCAGATAACCGTTTCTGTGTTAGCCGGAGCCGTGGCGTTTGTGATAACCATGTAAGGAGTTATCTTTATCGTCCCCCCGTCCCAATCCGAAGGTGGAAGCCAATCGAAAACTAAAGTTTGTAAAGTTGAATTGGAAAACTCTCTCACAATCGCCGGTCTGGAATACTCATAAACTCCCGTTGAAGCTGAACTCCATGTAGAAGCCCCGGTGTTTGTAAAAGTGAAAACCGCCGAAGTTGCCGTTGCCCTAAAATAGATATTTTCAACCGTAGCTGAAACCACCGTAGGAATAGTAGATTGCCCTACGCCTGACGTTGCGGTAATGGTCGGAACCTGCCCTGTAACTGTGGGCGTGAAAAACCAGTGATATATTTTACCGACAACCAAGTTAGCCAGAGTCATTGTAGCTGTTTGTGTTCCGCTTGAATAAACGGCTGTCGTGACATTCCCACCTTCACCTGCTGTAAAAGTCCCATAGGTAACATTGGCCGTCGTAGCATTGGAAGCTAGTGAAGCCCCAACATTACCCTGTACCTTGATAGCCGCATCGGGTGCGTTCATAACTGAATCCATACCCCAATCTACGGACATATTGACGGTATCGGAAACGGTGATATTCGCTCCAGTGATCGTGCCGGAAGTGATGGCGGCTACTTCTCCATCATTCCACCCATTACTCCATGCGTATAATGAAGAAACAAAAACTAAACTAATAAATACAATTAAAAATATTCTTTTCATGTGGCCTCCTAATTCCTTATTTTTGTAATCTATGGTAGAGAGGGCAACGGTATCCAGGTGGGATTAGTAGTTGTAATATTTACAGCCCCCGTGGCATTTGCTGCCCTATCTACAGTTATACTTGTATCGGTTACTATTGTTAATATTTTAAGTGCCGTTAAAGCTGCAAATCCAGCCGAAGCATCAATATACTGCCCAACGGAGAACCCAGAGGTACTCGTAACTGATGTTATTATGTTCGACCCGCTGGTAGTTGCACAACCATTCTCTGAAGCATCTTCAAATGTTCCAGAAGAACTACATGTCCATCCCATAGCCTGACCAGAAACAGGAGTTGAGTCATAACAAATATCGCCAATTGCCCAAGTTCCTGTTGTTGGAGCAGCCGTGCCTGTAGTCATAGAATTTGAAGAGATATTTCCAAATGTTCCATATACTTTTTTAAGAACATTTGTAAAAACATCAGTAGAAGAACAAGCATTACAAATATTATTCGCATATAATAAATAATTACAATTACCAAGAGAAAGAGTTCGCGATAATTTATGTCCATTATTACCCGTAAACTCTACCATATTAACATCTGCATCAATTCTATACGATGCTGTTGATGACCCACCAGCATAATTTGAGTTATTCTTGATTAATACTGTATCCAAAACTGTTGTAGCAGTAAGTTGAATTATATTGCCACCAGCTCCAGCTACATTGTTATTAAACTGATTATTGTTTATTTTTATATATGGCAACGAAACTGTTTGCGACCAAAAATGCTGAATAGAAACTTTATCTACATTGAATTTATTATTTTCTATAATTAAACGACCTATCGTGTCAGCAGAAGTTGTTCCATTAACAAGTATGGGTGAGCTATCTGTAGAATAAATAGTGTTATTGGCTATAGTTAAACTATCTAAAATTTCACTATTGTCCAATCCAATATAAATCCCATTATGGTTTCCATCTTGATAAATATAATTATTATCGATTACGATATCTTTAATAGGATAACCCGATTCTAACTCAACTTTAATCCCTGCCATTGTATCGTCAGAATACATGTTTATTATATTGTGTGAAATATTATATTTATTCGAGACGCTTGTATCTTGTATCTTTATTCCGCCTTCATACCCCGCACCATTTATAGTATTATGCAGAACACTTATATCTCTACCGGAAACTTCTATTCCTCCATGAATAATATTATTGCTTGCGCAAAAGCCTTCTATATTTACATGGTTATCTAAAGCCACATAACCAGTTAATCTTTTATCGGCCATTAAAGTATTCCCTATAATATTTACATTTCGAGATGGCGCATAACCACCCGTTGTAATGGCATGTCTCGCACCATAAATATGACTATTAACGACATTAATATTTTGTGTGCTGTCAATAGCTAAACCATAATTATTGCCCCCTGCGGCTTCATAGGAGTGGGAGGCCGTAAAGTTATCAATTAAAGTGTCTAATGAATAGAATATTATAAGGTTGGCACTACCAAAACCATGTATTTCCCCCCCCCTTACAACATAGTCGCGAGAGCGATACACCCTAACTCCTACATTTTTAGTGTCTGGATTCCCTTTTAATCGAAAATTCTGCAATGACCCACGGACTGTAGATGTTTTATAGATTAATGTTGCATTAGCGTAATCGTCCCATAATTCGTGCTTTAATCTAATAGTTGAAAAGCCAGCTACAGGTGCGGCAACGCTTTCTACAATAGCAAATTCTCCTTTCCAGAACGAAGATCCTCCCTCTACCCATTGATCACCACTAGCGCTTTGCGATGATATCCTCAATACATCATTTTCGGAGAGTGTTAATCCTAATTCTTCAGGAACAGTAATAGTTATTGCATGTTTTGCAACAGGCGTAACTAATGTATAAGAAGTACTGTCTGTTCCTAAGATATCAATAACACTAAAAGCTGTATTGGTTGTGGCATCTATTTCTACGTCAATATCACATATTATATTTATAGTATTCGATATTGTAATCGTATCAGCACCAGAAGCAATATACGTAAAACCTTTTGTAAATTTCACAGAAGACCCATTGGGTGCAGATTTTAAAGCAAGGGCTATCCCTGCTGCTGTATTGGGGAACCAAGGAACTAATATATCTCCTCGCCCTTCATTAAAAGTAATAGCTCCTGTACCGTCAAATATTTGATAATTCCCGGCTTCAGGTATAGGCAATTTTAGCGTATATGCACCATGACTAATTATCGCGCCGGGGGTAAATTTAAAGGTTACGTTCGCGTAGGCAGACCAATCCGTATTTGCAGATACGGTCCATGTGCCGGGACGCAACAAAAGCGTAGTCTTTGTCGTTGTTCCAATGGCTGTTAGTGCAGATTGAATTGTTGCCCCTGTATAACTAACACCGGCACCATAGGTAACGGCGGCGTCAACTTCACACCCAAATTTAGTTAGGGTTAAAGTCGCGCCCGTAGAAGTTTCTCTAGAGAAGGTATTCGTTCCCGTCCCATCAAACCTTGCTATGTCTTGCTCGCCTATCTGCCCTTTAGTGATTGTTGTCATTAAATCCCCTTATATTAGAACGTATCCCCATGTTCCCGCGAAAGCCCCAAACGCCGATAAGTCAACCGTTGTCGTATTTGTCAGTCCTGTAACCGTCCCCAAAGCAACCTGCACATTAGAGTTATTAAATACCGAAACGCTCACAGCATAAGGTGCGGATAAGGCCTTATTGTGGGTAATCGTTAAGATTCCTGTTGCCAAATCAGTATTGGTAAAGGTTCCTCTTACTGCTGTCGAGCTGTTCGAACTTATCCAATCCGTACCGTTGGAAGTTAATACTTTCCCCGCCGTACCCGGAGCAACATCGGGGACGTTGTGAGAATCATTTATTGATTTTGAAGTAACATATTTCGAGTCGTCCGTTCCCGTATCAATATCAGTACCGGCCGCTTTCGTAATCGGTGCGGTAGTTGATAATCCGGTTGAATCAACGGTAAGTCCGCCGCCAGATTTCAACTTGATAGCGATTCCGTTTAATCCGTCAAACTCCAATCCGAAATCAGGTTTTAAGACTACGAATATCCCGTTCCTGTCACAGTCAATACCCTTTATGATATTGGGATGGATAGCCAAGGCACCTGCAAGTTTCTGCAAACCACCGATAGCCAAGTATCTCAACTGAAATACATCGTCCGCCCCGATCTGGAACACATCGCCAACATTAGCCCCTCCTAGACGGTTCTGATATAGGTCGTCCATGAGAGATTGCATCTGTTGAAGCATCTCGTTAGGGTCGGTTGCTGTTACTGGAAATGGGGATGAGGGCATTTAAAATCCTATAATTTGATTAATTAAATCTTCTTTGTTCTGTGGAACTATCTGCTGTAATTGAAACGGAAGTTGCCCCGAAGATTTTGAAACATTTCTTTTTTTACTCATTCCTATTGCGAGTCTTGACATGACCGGTTGACTCTTGGCTATCTGGAAAGCGGTTGCCGCAGGAAGTCCACCTTCAACCATTACGCCAAATAACATTCCTGATAATGATAGGGGGTCAACATTACCACCCCTGTTTGTCGCTCGTTCAACCCATTTTCTAGCATTCAACAAACCCGCTTCTTTTGCCATATCAGCTTTAACAGATTCGGGAATCATGGGATTGTCTAATACCTCTTGCCGTAATGTTTTAGCCGCCTCCGCTTTTGCGGTAGCATCAACATCGTTGCGAATACCAACCCTCCCCGTTTCCGGTTTCTGATTTTTCATGTAATAATCTTGTATTTCTTGATATGTTCCTTTTTTCAATGCGTGAGCGTCAGCAAGATTAATCTGCCCCCCGTTATTTACAAACGAGTGGCTTATGAAATCATCTTTTACCTTATCTATCGTATCGTAATATTGCTGTGGGTTTGGTCGTGAAGCATATTCTTTTTTAAGGTTATCCAAAGCGGTTGTGACTTTGTTAATATTTACATTAGCACCGCCGCTTGAAGCACTATCTATGACACCAGAAATTCTATTATCAAGATCGCCGATCATGGCGTTCATTGAGTCAACCGTGTTTTTACCCAATGGCAGTTTTTCATCCCTAAGTAATGTCCTGACAACCTTATCTCTCCCTTGTTGGTTTAAACTTCCGGGCGGTATTTTTAATGCTCTGGCGTATAGGGATTCCGGCACCCCACTTATCGCCAATTTGTTGACGGGATAAAGTGCTGTTTTAGCCGCAACCTGAATTGGGTTTGTATATGTCGATGCTGTGTCTAGGGCATTAGCCAGTTTTTCCGCGCCACTTACTCCCGCTACTTGACTTGCACCACCTAAACCCAGAGATACATTCATTGCGGTCGAAACTGGTTTATCATAGGCAAAATCCAATACTCTTTTTGGTATCCCAAGAGGATCAGAAACATTCCTATTAATTAAGTCCTGTAATGGTGCGGCGGCGATTGCGTGTCTTTTCTCTAGTGCAATTTGTTCGGGGTCGGTGATTTTAGGAAGAAACATATTAATATACGGGTCAACAATTCCTAACCCAACATCAGTAATCCCCTGTGCCGATTTAACGGGGTGAGCAACTAAATTCAGAAGTCCCTTAGCAATATCCTTTGTGTTAGAACCAATGTTACTAAAAAACCCGCCGAAAGATTTGCCCGTTTTCGGTTGTTCTTGAACAGGGGAATATTGTTTAGACAGTACCGAATTAATTTCCGATGCACTCATGGTATCGGGAAATTCAACGACTTTGCCATCGGGAGTTTCTACGTTAGGCATTATTTTATCTCCACTATTCCTTGACCTGGTATATATTTATGCGTTGCTTTTGGGCCCCCTTGAGGCTTCCCGCCCATGTTGACCATTGGATTGTTTTTCATTTCATTTTCAAGGATCGTCAGCTCTTTACGCCTCGCATCCATTACATTAGAAGCATCTGTCTTCATGGCTTTTAAGACTGCGAGTATCTGTCCATGTGTTTGTGATTTATTAACTATTTCTTCGGCTTTTTTCTGTGCATTCATAGAAAGTTCTGCTGATGTAATAGCGGTTCCGGCGGTTCGTATCTTCTCAAATTCCATTGCCGCCGCATAAATAGCGGTACCCATTTCCACAATTTCTGGGTCGCCTGTATGTGTTCGTATTGCATTGATAAGCGTATTCGCAGCGGGAAATGAAGTTCTGCTGTATTTAGAAGAAAGTTTTGTTGCATATTCCATATTAGAAATCATAGCCTTTTCAAAAGCACCAAACTGTTCTGTAGATTTCTTCATATTTGCATATGTATCTTTTGTTGCCTTAAATCCGGCTTGCATTGCGGGAACTTCCGTTGGATTTATACCGTTTTCTATGAGATACGCACTGGCATAGTTAATTATTTTCGATCTTAATCCAGCGTTACCCATACCCATAGAAGGCATTTGCCCTGTCATGGCATATTTGATTCCTTCCATTTTTATTGCGTCCTGCGTTAGACTACTTCCGCCACCTCCCGTCTTATTATAGATAGTAGTCTGTGAAACATTTTGACTTAATTCTTTGCCGTGTTTTTTAGGATCATAAGTCTCTCTTGTTCCGTTAGGCATAACTACTTCTGTGGCTTGCGTCTTAGGATTTTTCCATATCGGGAAGCCGCCCTTTTCTGTCACGCTGGAAGATTGCCAGCTAGGAGTAGATTCTGGTTTGACGTTTGTATTTTCCCCAAGTTTAGTGCCTGTTTTATCTATCCAAACATCGCCGGGATTAAGAACCTTGGATTCGTTTTTGGGTTGTTCTTTGATTAAATCCCCCAAAACTTTTTCAGGGTCTTTTCCGTATTGCATAAGGATGTTTGTTAAATCTTGCACAGAGGGCTGAGGAGTAACCATCTGTTTCGTAGTAATTCCTTGTACCCCTTCGGACGTTGGGAGCTCACCACCAAACGTAGTATTTATCTTGGTTGGCTGAATATCGGGTAAAGTGACATTTTGTTCTTGTGGTGCAAAAACCGCGTTCATTCTTGTCCGTAATTCATTTTCCTTCGCGGTGTCATTTATGAATTTTGTTTTTATCATTTGGAACTTTTCATTTTCCATATCCAGTTCCATTTTCTTCAAGGCAAGAGGAACGACTTTTTCCATGTTCTGATTGTATGTGTCTAAGGCATCATTCCGTGATTCGTAATTAAATGGATTACCCATATATTCTCCTAAACCAATACTGCTCCGAAAGCTGAATTTTTCTTATTCATTAAATCGCCAAGGGTGGGTGTCGCTCCCACCGGAACATTTATAGTTGATGTGTTTGTTGTTGGTGCCTGATATTGCGCTTGCTGTTGAGGCGTCCCCGAATTACCCTGATTAAAAAGATTATAAAGTTGTTTACCTTTGTTGTATGCGCTATATCCCTTCAAACCGGTTCGCGCTATATCCTTTCCCCCTTCTACGATATCCGCCATAGAGGTAGGAGAGGTATCGGGCATCATGGTCGTTGAAAATTCCGGCGAAGGTGTTGTCATGGGAGCAACCTGTTCAATCGGTGCTGATAATGTCGGGTCAGGGGTGATTTGAGGTGTCTTGTTTATCCCTTCAACTGCATTGGTCATTAAATCTTCTAAGGTGTTTGTTGCTCCGGTCGGTGCCAATGAACTTACTTCACCTAAAGGCAATACAGAGGAAACCCCTGCGGCGGAACTTAATGAACTTAAGTCCGCGAGAGAGCTTGAAACATTTCCGGTTATATCTGCCGCTAAAGACGGGTCAAGAATATAAGACCCCAACCCGGCACTATTGGCAACACTTCCGGGGCCATTGATTGCGGCGGCTTCATATGCGGGTGAGGTGCTACTTATCGCAGGGGAAAGAAGTTCATTTAAATAACTACCGGCGGCGGATGTTGCACCGATTATCGCACCACCTTTTAAGGCTTGGTCGGCAGTACCACCGGCCATCTTGTTTCCGACTTCGTACCCCGCCAATGTCCCCCAACCGGGAGCAACTACTGTCCCAACAAGACTTCCCAGCGTTCTATAATATGGACTAATCCCCGGCACGGCGGACTCAATGACATCCCCGCTTCCCCTCGCTAAAGAATCAATTCCCGGTTCGGTGATGGGGTCGACAAGGTATTGTAATGCGCTAGAGTAGTCGCCATTTTTAATGCCCTCGATTGCCCCAGGTATGCTTACACTAAGAGGATTAAGAACTGATTGAACTACTGTTCCCGCGCCGGAAAGAGGAGCTTCCCCCTGTAAAACATCTGTTAATCCACCAGAAGCAACACTCGCTATGGATCCAAGAATATTATTCCCCTGCTCGGCGTTTTTCCAAGTACCAATAGAACCATCTGATTTAAGGTAATAATCGCCGTTTTCGCGTTTTGTAGTTATGGTGCTTAATCCCGTTGGGATAGAATATACTGGTTTCCCGTTGTATGTTCCAACAACATCACTCTTGGTTCCAATAATATTATTAAAGTATTTTTGCCATTCGCTTTTAAAATCAGCCATATTTTTTCCCGCGTTTATTTTAATATTCCTAAAAGTTTAAGTAGCTGGTCGTTTGACGCTGATTGCGCTATTGTGTTGCCCAATCCCTTTAATGTGTCGGCGTAGGGGTCTGTCTGCGTAAAGGCCGCAGGATTTATATTTGTATTCGGTTGATTGGTCGTCAAAGAACCTTGATTCATAGCGGTTGCTATATTGCTTCTCATTTCCCTGCCGATTCTTTCAGCGTTTTTACCGTAACCACCACCGCCGGTACCTCTGACAGCATCAGAGGCGGACATGGCTTTATTTTGTCCCTGTGCCGCGTTTCCGTACACCGAAGTTACGTTATCCCTAAGAGCGTTCATGTAATTGTTTACTTTGTCTGGTGTCCACGAAACGGCGTTCAGGTAATTGGATTGCCCTTGTTTAGTGGCGTTCTGATTCATCACATTACCCATCAACGAGGCTACCGTACCAAGTCCCATTTGCGCTAATTGAGGATGCTTGTTGGCAAAATCCAACACCGAACTGCCGCCGCTTTTCAATTTGTCATAACCTTCGCTAACCATTCCGGGGATGGAGAAGGGAGTCGCCGAGGGGCCATTGCTTAAAGACGGGGTTGATTGTGATACAGCAGGTGTGCCCGTATTTGCATTAAAGGCCCCGCCGCCAGCCGCATAAGACTCTATGGGGGTAATTCCGCCAAACGGATTATAGGAATTGATGGATTGTGTGTCGTAAGTATAATTACTCGGCACATTACCTCCGCCCATAAGATAAGAGTCAAGGGGGTTGAGGGTGCCGCTTAAATCGGTCGCGGTAATATCTCCAAGTAAAGACTGATCGCCAACAATCGGCGTATCTTCTCCACCATAAAAACTAGGCTCACCGGAATAATCTTGCCCTATTAATTCATTCCACCAATCCATAATGCCCCCTTATTGAGTAACGTCAAAAGATAATTTCCACGGACTGTAAATCTCCATTTTGGTCAAGCCCGTTCCCGTTAGTTTAATTCTTATTCTGTATCCCCTCCAATCTTGGGGAAGGTTTTTAATATATTGCATAGCTTCTGATGTTCCGGTAATTGCCTTGGTTGTAGAACCGTCAGGGTATTGCATCAATACATCATCTATATAAACGCTCATCGTTACGCTATCCCCGGCACTATCGAGCATATATTTAAGTTCCTTAAATACTTTCACTTCATCCGTTATTTCCTGTGCCCCGCCGGTCATGTCGTGAGTTTCAAGTTCAAAACTTACAGTTCCGCCAGCGTCTTGAGTTCTTGCGTACCCATCAGTTCCGCCAAAATAAATATTGGTTGCGTCAATAGAACCATCAAGGCATTGGCCGTTGATATCTGTCCACTCTGAAACCCTAATGTCAGGATATCGTCTTAAATCAATCGCTACATGGTGATCTGGAACGGTGGCAGAACCGGCAGGGTACAGAAGGTGATAATATCTCCCAATGCACTTACCCCTACAATTCGCTATCGCTGAAATATTCAGGTCTTTCTTGAAGATGTAATCAAGTTTCGGGGTGGTCATTATCTTGTCATACTGACCATTGAATACGGTGAGGCCCAAATCCCCACCTTCGGGGTTTGTTAAACCTATAATCCCGCCCGGATATGTCGATACATCCACCGTATAAGGCGCGCCAACACCGTTTTTAGAGTATGTTTTTCGATAAGCCCATGTAGAGGGGTCGTTTCCTTCTCGTCTCAACCACGTCTGTTTTAAGGGGATAAAAAGGTTAATCCCCCACGTTATAATACCTTGTGGGTCAACCTCTTTGAGTCCAGAAACTCTCATGTCGTCCCAATTATTTGTAAGGATTGCCAGAGGCATGAGAACTTCGTTTTCTGTCGCATCCGCCCCTAAAACAGATTCCGTGTAATAGAGTCTGTGTTTATAGGTTGAATCGATCATGTGCAGTCTGCCGTAATGAGCCGTAAAATACTTCGGGATTATAGTGGGCAGGTAATCAGCAACCGTTTCGTAGTTGTTTGCTTCTAATGTCGCATCAGATAACTCGTCTGTGTATGTCGTAGTGGTATTGTCTAAAATAGTATCAACTAAATAAATATCGGTTAAGGTTCCACCGGTTCCCGGCCCCCTGTAAAGTTTCCGGTAAATAGTAGGTGCCGTTCCGTAGTAAGCCGCATAGGGGCAAACCGGGATGGATGTCCACGATATTTTTTGTGACGTAACGCTGACATCAGTACTAACAGGGCTGAATCCTGTTTCGTAAGTCTGTCCATTGGGCCAAGTAATGTAATACGAAACGTAGAGCATATAATGACCGCTTGGATTTCCCGCCGCACCCGCCGCACCACTGGCGGCTGTGGTCGGGTTAGCCACTTGTGCGGGGTAGACATTACAAGAAGAATCAACTAAAATACATTCTGTCTGGTTTGTGCCTATCAGGAAGTCTTTATATTCCTCGAAAGTCCACGCATGGTTAGTAAAGGAGGCGTATAAATCGGTAAAGTCACCCGCTCCGGCGTTCTTTCTTAAATGCGTTGTGTCGGCAACTATCAGGTTAGAGCCATACTTTTTAATGGAATGAATCGAACCAACAGCGGTAGAATTGATAGCACTATAAGGATCTCGCAAGGTTTGCGTTCCTTCCGTTTCAAAGTTAATATTCTGACAAGACTTTAGAAAGCCGCCCTTTTGCAAGGCGCTTCTAGCGTCGTATGAAAGACCTCTATGAAAGTAAACTAATTCTAAAGCCATTAACGCATCCTCGGTCTTAAAGTCGCTCTCTTGTCCTTAAACGGTCGCCCTTCTTTTTTGCTTCTGGCGGTCATTGCAGAAGCGTTAAACTTAGCCTCATACGCTTCCGCCCTTGAAAACTCTTTTGACATTTCGTGGAATGAACCTAATAAATCAGCTACGACCCCATAAACCAACGCCATGTGATAAATCGGCGGAATTTCAGGGTACATGGTGTCGTTTCCAGTAGTAGGAAAGGCTAGAGGGTAAGGAATGTAGTCGATCTGTAAGTTACCTGCGGGAACGGTTATATTTGAAATTTCACCTATTTCAGAGGCGAAAATAACAGCATCATCATCCGCCCATGAAGTAACAACTCCGTACTCACCCGCTAAAATGTTATAGGAATCACCCGCAGTAAAAACATTCGCTGTTCCGCCTGAAAGAGTAGTCAGGGTAATTGAATTAGCGGCAACGGTAACTATTTGTGCCTGTGAACCGTCCGTGACGTTTAAAACCGTCATTCCATTGACAAGGCCTAACGCAGTAAAGGTAACTGCCGTGTCCCCTAATGTCGTTGCGTCACCGCTTGTTGCTGTTCCCGTTACATTAGTTATTGTTCCGGGGAATGTGTCGCCAATAACAATGCCCGTATCCGGTGAAAGGATGTAATTTGTCCCGTCTGAATCAACAGGAGGGTAAATGCCAATCATCGGGATATTCCCGTAAGACTCCCCCATGTAGCAAGCAAATGGTTCGCAAGACGGTGCAATTCTCCATCCCTCATATTTATCGTCCAGTGATTGAGTTGTGAAAATATCAAGGTTGACGTATTCGCTTGAACTTCTATAATACCTCGGCAGTCCTATAATACCGCCGTCCATGCAATTTGAAGGGAGTTTAAACGTCTTGTAATCTTTCTTCAAAAGAATCAAAGCTGATTTTTTTAAGCATTGACTTAGAAAAACAAACTTCTGCTGTCTGTCGTTCAATTTAGCCCTAATGAGCCATTGAGGGAATTTGTTATAAGAAACTGTCGTTCCTGAAACATTACCCAATTCAAATAAAATGTGTTTTTCTAAATCACTTAATGTAAGAGCCATTTAGTCTCTCCACGGCTGACCGGGGCCAAAAACATGTTTGCGGTCTTCGTCATAGTCCCGATCTTTTGGTTTTATCCCTTCGATTAATTCTTGTTTAAAAGTTACTTTATCTCCGTAACGCCTGTCGGTGTAATGTTTGGAAATAACTGAATCGTAAGTTGTGGTTTTAAAGATTCTGTAAGTCGCTCCGGTGTTAAAAGAAATATCTGTTACAACTGTATTTTCAGTTACGGAAACAACATGGCCGCTTGTAACGGCGGTATCATTTTTCACCGCTAGACCAGCGTAAACACCGCAAGACTTGAAGTCCTTGCCGAAGTCAGATATAGTTGTGCCTGAACCCTTCTGCGTTCCCGTAGCAAGATAATCTGTGTCTCTATGAGTTACCGCAATTCCACCGGACATGATTTAGGTGGGCGGATATACCGCCGCCCTCGGTTTTAAATTGTTAGGTTGTACCGTCAGCATCAAATGCCAGAGGGTACATAAACGTAATACCTGCGGCTGTAACCTGATTGTCGCTACAAAGCGCAGTAGTCCCGACAAACGCGCCAACTCCGGCAGTTCCAGAAGCGGCGGCGGAAATACATCTGTTGCGAGTGATTAAACATAAACCAGAAACATCGTTGATGGTAATCTTTGCAACATAGATTCTGTTGTTATCAATTAACGCCTTTCCGTTTACACCAGAGAATGTTGCGTCTGTCTTGATGTAAATACCATCATCTGCTCCACCACGAATATTGTTATTGGTTATTTTGATACCGGAAGCATTGCCCGTTCCAATGTAAACGACTGGGTTAGCGAACGCACCGTCAAAGTCACAACCATTTATAACAAGCAACTCGCAGGCGGCTGTGATAATGGCGTTGGAAGTCGTGAAGGTAGATTCTGAACCGATAAACTGGCAACCGTGAAACTGCATACCATTATCGTAAGCGGTCAGCGTGAATAAGTCACCATTCGCTTCGGGACGGAATCTTACATTAAACCAACGGCAACCAAGGTGCTCGGCAGAAGAAGTATGCCTGCCTTTCAGGGTGGGTTTATCATAAGCATCACAAGAACCTACTCCCACAATATCGCACTTTGCGGGAAACACTGTAAGAGAAGCGGTTTCGGGGTCGGCAGAATAGTAAATGGTGTTCCTTTTTGCCCACGTTGCCTTACCAGAACCTATATTCAGGTTGCTTACGGTAATTGCCTTGGCGAGTGTCTTAAAGGGGGTTTCCCAACTGGTTCCGGGGTTATCGTCACTACCATCGTTGTTATCAACAAAATAGACTTCTCCGTTAGCACCCCTTGACGCACAATCAAGACCTATTACATTCCACGCACCAATTTGGATATTTGTAAAACCATTCATATTATATCCTCCTTATGCCGGTACGTTGAAATAGAAATCCCGTTCATCTGCAATTTCTACTGAGAAGCGCTGATCGCCTTTGCACATCATGTCGCCGGTCTGGAACTCTTTTTCTCTTGCAAAACGAGTTTTTCTTGCCCAGAACATGATAATTCCACGCCCTTCACTCTGGAGAACCCACATATCCGCATCCGTCATGTAAGACCAAACCTGCGGAGTAATTGAACGGCCTGACTTAGCATAAGCATTGATAGCCCTGTTGCCAGTGTCGGGACGGTCTGTGGATTTCAGGATTTCGATTGCGTTCTTTTCCAACTGCGGGGGAATCCAAAGATTCTTAACTTTCTTCTGTGTCCGCAAAGAACGGTGATCGTACTGATTCTCAAACGCAACCAGATTAGCCCAGAATGTAGAATAGGTAAGGTCGGTTGCGGTGGCGTAATTGGAATAGGTCGTGCCATCCAGACGCTTATGGGAAGCAGAGGCAAAAGCCAAACTTCCGCGTGTGGTGTGATAGGTCGTAGCCGTTGCGTAGTTAAATAACTTCGCACACTCCACTTCGGGGTTTTCAGCCAAAGAACGTCCCAGGTCCTCGAATATTTCATTGAGTCCATCGGCAGTTCCACCAGCCCTCAGGTGATAAAGGTTATCGTCAATGGATTCCTCTGAAAGACGTACTCCAAGGCCGTAAACCTCATGCACCCATGTCTGCTTCGGGCCTTCGATTTCGACATCGTAACTAATGCCCTGACCCTCGCCCTTTCGTACAGGCAAACCAAGGCCTGAACGGATAGAGTCCTCTTCTTTCTTTTTCATAGACTCTTTTACGTTTACTAATGTGCCGTATTTGCTTTCGGCACGTTTACTCATGTAACTGTCCAAGGCAACTGTAAAGAGGCCGGGGACGTACTCATTCAAAAATCGTGATCGTGTCCACATATTAAGTAGCCTCCTTTAAATAGTTACGCCAACGCCAAACTGATGGCACAATGGGTTAATTTGACAGACCATTCTGCAACCTGCGGCAGAATAAACATCAACACCGGGATAAGCCTGGCCAACTAAACGAATCGGGATTGTTACCGTTACCGCGGCATTGGTCACTTTGATAAACTGTGAGCTGATTCCGGTCGAGGTTGACTGCGGTGCGTAAAGTGCCGCACCGTCTATCGGATAATTCAAATCCATATCGGTTGCGGTAAGGGCCGCACCAACATTCGCAACGAATGTTTGATAGGGGTGATCTGCTACCAACACATAACCAGCAACTGTGCTGTCGCCAACCCTACCTGCGGCTATATACTGAATCGCATCCATATCTTCATCGAAACACGCCAACACGCTACCCAAAAGCAGGTATTCATCGCCCGGTGTGTCACCAAGGACTGCGGCATCATAAACCGTGCCGACTAATCCCAACTTTGAGGTTACAATACCGCCAACCGTATCGTTCGCAACAATATCGTTCAGACAGATATTGATTGTTGGTGCGGTAGGAACGGCATAGAACCTCGCTCTTAAAACTGGACCCCAAGGAACAAACCCTGAGTCCACATCTGCATTTGCCATCTTTAAATCTCCTTATTCTGTGGCGGACATATCGCTTTCGGAAACCATCGGAGTAGAGTTGCCTAAAGCCGCATCCACTTCCGCTTCTCCCGTAAAAGAAATATCCCCACCACTCACATTAAGCCGTGACTTGCCCTTCGCTCCGACTAATTCAGCGCCGCCCTTTTCGTCTTTCTTGTTTGTTACGTCAGCACTGTTTGTCCGGTTATCAGCCAATCCACGCTTATAATTAAGTTCTCTTTCAAATAACTTGTACGGCTTAAAAACCAGCATCTGGTCTTCTCTCGAAACGCAACCGTTGTTCGGGTCGATGAATTTATCGAACATTCCACTTCTGGGCTGTGTACGATTAACTACCCACCACCTAAATACTTCCGGTCTGTTTTTTACCTCATCCAATCTCGCCGCACTTCGTGTTATCCACCTAAACGCAAATTCATGTTTGTCTCGGAGCTTAATTGCTGGCTCCGGCAGTAAAAACGGGTCTGCTGATAGCGAATAGTCGTTAATATCTTCTCCGCCATCGAGTAACTGTTCCCAACTCCTATCCTCTGACGATGCTCTCTGATAAATTGCTTTTTCATCGGGTGTCAGGTTTGCCAATGCTTCTTTCTGAGCAACCAGCTCGTTATCTTTTTCCGCCTTTTTATCGGCGTGGTATTTCTTCATTCTTTCGCTTGCCGCGTCTTTCTGTTCTTGTGTTTGCATGATTCACTCCTATTTCTTTTTAAGTATTTGGTTCATGTAGATTTTCATTTTCTTCGGGTCTTTATCGAACCCGAATCTCTTGGCGGTTTCCATCTGCGATTCATTGAGTTCTGACTTAGAGCTTATCGCCACCGTACTCTTGGAGCCGGGAGGCGTTACTTTCCCGTCAGCAATTTGCTTTTCCCTCGCAGAATTTATTTTTTCGTCAGTTGCCGCCTTCTTACCTTCCTCGAACCAATACTTTGAAATAGCCTGTTGATTCGCAAACACCGTTACCGCCGCGCCCAGAACATCTCCGTATGGGTGATCTTTGAGTCCCATGATGTCTTTGGCTTTCTCCGTACTTTTACGAATCGGTGAATCTTCATCGTCAAAATCTTTGTATCGTTCCCTCAAAACTGTATTGAACTGTTCTTGTTTTGCCTTTACCTCGACTTCATTTACCGCTTCTTTTTTTACTCCCTTGACCTGTTGCTGAACCATGTACTTGACTGCGTTCATCAAAACAGCGGGGTCGTCCTTGTGTTCCTCAACAATCTTTGCCAACTCTGTTTCAGTAAGAACGGGTTCGTCTTCTTTCTTTTTGTTTTTCTGCCGTTCTTCGTGCAGGGCTTTTTTCAGGTCGCTCTTGTCACGCCTGATTCTGTCAAGGTCTGCCCTTAGCTTTCCAGCCTCTGAATCGTCTTGCTTTTCTGGTTCTTTTTTCTTTTCCTCAATAACGACTGCTTTTTTTTCTACTTCGACTTCCGGTTTTTCCTCTCCCTCGTTAATGATGACTCCGTCCGCATCCCGTAAATCTGCTAAAACATTTGGTTCGTCTTTCCCCTTTTCATCTGACTTGTTGTCGTCAATTACTTCCTCTGATTTTTCATCGCTCATAGCTTTTCCTTTCAATCTCGGAGTTTGCGCCTTCCGGTGGCGAAATAAAAAAGGGGCGAACCAATTAGATTTTCTCTAATCAATTCACCCCTAGTTTTAAGGTAGTGCGTGTTGCTTAAATTTTCAGGTGTTGGTTACTTCACCGCATATCCTCTCGTTTTCATGCAATCTCGAAATCTTTTTTCCAGTATTAAATTATGTATTGCCTCTCCTATAATCATTCCCGAGTAAGCATCCGAGTCTCCGATTATCAAAGAGTCGCTTTTTGTTCCGAATTGTTCTTCGCATTCCCTTTTTGTGTCGTTAAAATCACTGCTCGTTTTATCATTCGGTATAATGTAATTTGCTGAACACCCCGCTAATAAAACAAATATTGCCGCTCTGAAAAACTTTAATTTTAAAAACCTTCCAACTTTCCACAAAAACGAAATATTACTTTTATCGGCGTTTAAGGCCCTTTTAATTGTCTTAAATGCAGTCTCATGCGACTTCCCGTCATTCAGCCAATCATTTCCTTGTTCGTAATCTACAAACCAACATCTCTGTTTCATAACAACCTCCGTTTTCGGATAGTTAAAATTTTAGTTATTTTTTATTTTTCATTTGTTCATCTATATATCTATCCAATGATTCTTCTGATGTAATGGATTCAGCTATATATGTTTCGTTTCCCTTAGAATATTCTTTTCTTAACCACCTGTATCTTAAAGCGTCAACACTATCTTCTTCTCTAATTTTTTCGTATCCCATTTTCCCTCCGTTTTCGGATAGTTATGACTTCAAAAGATATTCCCATCCCTCAGCGACATACGCTTCAATGGTAGCCAACATCCGATTTGCTAATGTCTCGCTAATTTGTATATATCTCGAACCTTCAGGAACATCTTTCTCGGTTCCTATACGAGTCGCAGTTGACAAAATAAGGTAAAGACTTTCCAATGATAGTCGCCTTTGTTCAATAGGGCTTAGAGAGTCATAACTATTAGATTTAGCCAATAGGTTACACTCGGCGCTGTTTTCGAGTTTCGTTCCCGCTTCTTTCTTTTCCTTGTTCATATCCTTCCTCCCGCTTGTCGCCTCTGGCTGATTATGGCGTTAAATATTAATACTTTCCTCGATTCCCTTAATGCGAACTATCTTACCGTCATTTATTATAACTATTACTTCTCCAAAAAATGGCTTATCTTCACAATTCTTTATGATATGGTTTCTATCCACGAATTGCTTTTTGATAATCCTAACTGCGTCAACAAGTTTTCTCATTATACCTCAAACAAATACTTTTCTGCAATCTTTTTCGCCAAAAGTTCCCTTGTTTTTCCGATCAACTCTTTTGCATAAACTTTCTCCTCCGGTGACTGTGCTATTGATTCAGGAATGCGAACTATTTTTTTAATGGCGTCCATCTGTCCTTTTTGAAAAGCTGTAATGTCTTCATTACCCACCAACATCGAGTTGATAATGTTCATCATTGTCTGTACTTCAAACTCTCGATATTTTTCTACTTCTTCGGTAAAAAGTAATGACATTACGCCACCGGAACTGCTGTTTTGTTTTTAATGGTCGTGTTTATTCTTTGCGCCCCTGCGGACATCGGCTGTCCTGTCGCCTCGTCTGTTAATTCCTGTTTCGTAGCCAGATACTTTTTAGCGACATCTGGAAGTTCTGGTGCTACCGTAAGCATATCAAGCATTTGTTTCGCCTGCGGATTAATGTATTTCTTCAAATTTGTCTTTCCGTGTGCCTTTAACAGGTCTTCGATCGCCGCCATCGGGTTACATAAAGGATTGGCAGAAAGTAAGCCATAAAGATCTTCTGATTCTTTTCTTTCGATCATCTTATTGGCTGTAGCCGTGGAACCCGTAAGAACGAACTTGAAATTTCTTTTCATCTGCTGTCGTGGAATCAACGTCGGTTGCCCATTGTAAGTATGCTTATAATCGTAAGGCATATGCTGATAATAAAGATCATAAATTGTCCTCAAAAACACAACAAATTCATCTCTGGTTGACTGGGCCTGATAATCAAACTTGATATTGCCCTCTTGAACAACCATCATTATTTCTGTCGCTGTTTTTTTGTTGTCGTCAGGTCTTCCCATCTGAGGATTGGCAATAGAGCCTATGCGTTCCCACAACTGCATAAAGAGTTCGATGAAAGAAATATACACCTGCGGCTGAACATTGAAGTTCGGAAATAAAATACCCTTGACTGAATCAACCTGGATACCCTTGCCCGGTTCGATTTCCATGTCATTGGGAATCCCGGCACTTTCCTCGTAGAAGAACCACGGCACCATACAAACATAAGCGGCGTTTAAGACGGTATTGAAAAATTCACTGCCGCCATTCTGAACTGATTTTAGTTTTCCGTAAATTCCCGTACCGTAAGACCTGCCTTCTTCGGGGAAAAGTCTTATTCTGCTGATGATACTTGAATTGTCGTAGTGAACGTCTCTCTGGTATCTTAAGCGGATAAGTGTTCCAGATTTCGTGGAAATCGTAGCGATTATTTTATCTTCTTCGAAGTTCTCCTGATCTTCGGGGGTCCCCTCTTCGTCTTTTTTCGTGAAGTAAGATATGTACCACTCAACGCACTCTACTTCTTCTTTTCCGGTGACTTCGACTCCAAAGACTCGTTGGGTTGGAGATTGGCTTTCGGCTGGTATTTTGTCTTCTGTGTATCCAAGAAGCCACGGGCCAATTCTATCCGCGAGGTATCCTTGTTTGAGTTTTTCTCTTTGGAGTTCTGCATAAGTTGGCCTAATGATTCTACCCTTGTCTGCTCTTTCCCATTCATCTATCGTACCTATATTGTCGGCGCATAAAATATCCGTGAAAGGTATTGTCTGAACTTCGCACCCCTCACGCTTCGTTATCATTAAATCCTCTGTCTGGGCTATTCCTGTTTTAGGGTCAACGATAATCTGCCCCTGTGGGTTATAAACAAAGTCACGTTTCTTTTCTTTGTCGATATTGTATTGAGGAATGGAGTAGTAAGTACCTTCTTTTAATAGGGTGTGAACAATCGACATAGCCTTTGAATGAATATAGACCTCATTCTTTAATGTCTTATTAAACCAATCTTCCAGCAACTTAGTGATATCGTCTTTTTCGGTCTGGCCAACCATTTCAAAGGAGCAAATCGGGTCTTTCCCCACCATACCCGCAACAAGTCTTGGCTCTAAGTTATCAATGGTAATTGTTGTCAGGGGAAGAACAATATTCGAGGCCCCATCCCACGGCCAGTTTTCTTTTTCCGGTTTCTGTTCATAAACCCTGTTAGAGTCTTCAATCTCTTTTATTTTTTCATCACGGTATTTTGATTTAGAAAACTTATCGTGCAGTTTCTTGCAGTAATCCACCAACGGCTGAAACTGGTCGTTCTGCGGAGTAGTCATCGGCCCCTTCTTGTCTTCTACGTCGGGGTAAACTACTCTCTGGTCGGGAATGTTCTGGGGTTCTTCCATTTACGGCTCCATTGGGTCGAAAGTCAGAATAATTCTTCCGTGTGTCTCATTCCCCGCACTCGCAATCGTCAAGGTAAGCTCTGAATCAATATAAACATCACCAGAGGCGACTATTTCAGAGGCGGTAGCACTCCTATCTGCCAATTTGCCGGCCATGACATCCAGTCCAAGAGCGTCAAGAATAGTAATATCATAAGCGGCTGTAGGTGGTTCTGTCGCTGGTACTCCTAAAAGTCCGGGGCTTGTCTGTGCCTGTCTCAATATTCCCCTTATCTTAGTGGGTAGGGGGCCGAAATTTCCGTATTCTTTCTGGGCGGCATATGTAGAACAAATAGCCTTGGAAACAGCACCACCGTCTGTTGACTTCCAATCACAAATGACTCTAAACGGGTCAATGGACCCGTCCATATAAGGATTTCCTTCAACTTTTACTGTCAATGTTGCCAGTGCCATATCTCTCTCCTATGCGTAAAACTCTTGGTAATTTCCGTCCCAATTATTTGAATTTTTTCTGTTCCAGTTACTAAAACCACGGTTGTTTCTATTTACTTTCTTTTCAATGCCTATCGAAACATCCCTAGCCAACATTCTTAACTTTGGAGAAAAGGTCAGACAAAGGGCATCCCCAATGTCAGGGCTTAGATTAAGCCTCTTTTTCATTTCGTCTTTTGACTCAATCTTGATTTTGTTGGTCGGGGAATAGGAGTAGTGAATGTCCTGTATATCCTTCAAGAGTTCCTGTTTCTTGTCTTCCATTAGCCCTCTTGAAACACAGCAAGCACCTTCTTCAAACCATTCTCTCAACGACCACCAAAGCTCATCCCTTAGTGAATGAAACCTCTCCGTATTTCTCGCTTTCTCGTTGACTTGAACCATCGCCGTAGGAATACCGTTGTTATTTAAAATATCCGCAACCCCTGCTCCCACCCCGATAGAATCTACCGCTATGGCATCGAACAAACCAGCCCTGAAACGGTCTATAACCCGTCCCGCGGTCTGGACTACATCGAACTGTCCCCATGACTCTAGGTGGATAATCTCGCCGCCCCTACGTACAACTAACGCGCTCCTATCGTTCCCGAACCTAGCCACATCAAGTCCCGCTACTTTCGGGGAGTTCCCATAAGAAACGTCTCTTTTTAGTGAAGCCTGAATCAACTCAAACGGAATTACTATGTTCTCGTTAGAAGCCACAAACGAGCAGTAGAATTCCTGTTGAATCATGTCCTCGGTCATCCCGGCCTTGCGTTCAGACTCGATAACGTCCTTGCCTACAACTCCTGTATCTTCGATTGTCAAAAGCTGGCAAAACCACTCCGGGTTATTTAAAGCCATCTGGTAAAGATCAAATCCGTGGTTCCTTCCACGCGGAGTAAACGGGAATACCGCCCACCCCTCATTCTCGATCAACATGGGCCTAAAGTAATCCCATGCGTCTTTGTATTTATCCGACAAAGAAAACTCGTCAAAAATAATCCCAATCGGGTTAGAACCAACCGCCGAATCAAACGTATCGGCACCGATAACTTGAAAGACAGAACCGTTCTTGTATTCTATCTTCATTTCCGTATTGTTCGGGGCCTTCGCTAAAAGAGCCTTTGGAAAATGGTCTATGTACTTAAACCCGTCCTTGCCCCTTCCTTCCCACAACACCTTCCGCCCTTGATTGTACTCAGGGAAGCAATGAAAGTACGTTCCTACCCGTTCGTACATAGCCCTAGAGGTGAAATTAATAACCGTCTTACCCTTCCCGCTTCTCCGGTGCCAAACCAAACAGGCCCGGCGTTTACCAGAACCCATTGCCTGTAAAAACGGCAACTGGTATGATCTTGGCGTGTAGTGGTAGGGTAAGGTTATTTCCATTAAATCCTTATGTCGCCCTCCGTTGTCTTGATAAGTATGGAGCCGATGGAAGGACTTGAACCCTCAACCCTTTGCTTACAAGGCAACTGTTCTACCGATTGAACTACACCGGCCTTTCTCCTAAAGGTATTTTCGTAATGGTCCCTAAACTCTTTTGTTCCCGGACGACTGACTATCTTTTGACCCATGCCTAAAATCCTGTGAAAAAAATTTTGGGGTTAACCTGAAAATAGTGTAATCGGTAGTGTGAGGCTAGATGGAGGAGGCCACCCCTCAACCCGCCGCATACCCCCACCCGGCACCCCTACCGCCTGCCGCCCTGCGTAGACCTATGACTATGCTTATCTTGCCCTTGATCATCGCCCTGTCTTGTGCTATGATGTTCTTATGTGTTGCTCTATTCATTCAGTGCCACCCAAATTTGCACGGTTTGCAGGCATTATTAACATCTGACCCAATATCAACTAGTTACAGCGTTTTACGTCCTCTAACCTATATTATGTAAACTTACCACACTTGATTTTATTGAGTTATTTCCTCGCTGCTAGTTATCAACAGGTTGAACTTGCCTACTTATCAACAGGAACATCATTGTAATTCACCAGATTAACAACGATATTTTGATCCGGCGTAGTGTTTTCTTTAAGGTGCCCTTTTACTTTGTATGCTAATGATATCGCTGATATTCTCGACTGATTGTCAGGAACGTCGATATATTCTTGTGTTTTGGGATGATATAACTTTTTGTTGGCCTCGATCTGCTCTTTCGTCTTCTCTGCAAGATATTTGTCAGTGATTCCAACAAGCTCTAGCGTTTGAGATATTGCAACATTTTGTTTTATGTGCCTTGAAACTGTATTTCTATTGATATCAAGTTTTTCTGCTGTTTCTGATATGTTCAGTCCTTCGGCAAGGAGTAGTGTTATTTTCTTGTCCAGTGGGCTTATATTTGATTGTGTTTCTATCTGTTCAGGCATCTTCATTCCTGTTTCAATCGGCGGCTGGCTCTATGTTGTTGTTTGCTGTCTTGTGTATGACTGCCTTTGTTTAAGTTTGAGCTTTGCCGCTTTAGTGTAGTAACCGGGAATGGTGCGCTTGCCGATGGGTGTTGTTATCCTCTTGCACTGGCTTGAGGGGAGCAGTCGCGTTCCCGGTGTTGTTTATATCCTTCTGTTCGATCTTGGTTGCGTGTTTCTTTTCTTTTGTACTTGATTGTATCTCCGCCTTGCCGCTTGCGCTCTCGGCAGACACGTTGCGGTACTTATCTATTATATAATATAGTCTTTTTATTTCATTTGATTGCCTGTTTTTGCTTTTAATCCGTTGTAATTATTATTGATTGGCGCAGTTTTAAAACGTTTCATCAATTTCCATGTTTCCTGTCTTGGCCTGTCTTTAATGTCCTTTAATATTAATTAATATCACGGCAATAAATGTCGAATTGGGGTGTTTTGCTCGACAATTTTGTTAAGTGCTTAATATATAACTATTATTACAATTATTTATTATAATTACTATGCTATGACTCGACAATTCTTGCCGGATTTGTCCTCTTGTATATTTAGCGTATCATAGCGGATAAATCTTTTATTCCATTAATTATTATATACTTGTACTACTCTTGCAATTAATAATTATACTTGGCATAAGTATTGCTCTATATAAAGGCAAATACAATGAAAAGGAGATTAAAATGAAAAACTTACAAGACATCAAGGAAATGATTTCATTGGCTAGATCACAAAAGCTGATGAAAGAAGAAAACATCTATGTAATGCAAAACAACAAAACAGATGAAATTATTCTTTGTGGCAATAGCGAATCGTTGAAACTAGATAAAAAAATATATTCGTTAATAGACGTTGCTTAACCTAACCACCAAAGGAGGATTGACCATGCAGAACGATTATCAGAAACAAGCAGATGATTTCTTGAAAGCAACGGGAACAACTTTTAAGGCTAAGTTTTACAAATACGGTAAATACTTTCCGGACGATAAAGAAAAAAGAAATATTTATAAAATCACTTTGAAGCGTAAAGATGTCGGTTCTTATACTTTCACCTTCGGCACGTCTTTAAATGACACCCAAACAAACACTCCTCCGACTGCCTATGATGTATTAGCGACTGTACAAAAATACGATGTGGGCAGTTTTGAGGATTTCTGTGGTGATTTTGGTTATGACGTTGACAGCCGTAAAGCAGAAAAGACTTACAAAGCAGTATTGAAAGAGTTTGAAAATATTGACCGTCTTTTTTCAGATGTAATTGAACAGCTTGCAGAAATTGCATAATAGAGGCTTAACATGGACAACCTCACCAACATAGACATTGAAAACGCACAGGCCGCGAAAACCTTAACCAACTTACTAAAAGCCTTTTGCCTGATAGCTTGTATTATAGTTGCTATCAGCTTGATCTAGGAGGGGAAATAATGAAACTAAACGAAAATCAAAAAATGTATATCCGCTCGATGGGTAAAGCCCTAAAAGTAACAGGAATATTTACTGATGTTGATAAAACAAACAAATTCTGTAATGGCACAAATAATGGAGTGGTTGCCGAGTTTGGAAAATTTATCTTTACGGCTGATATGGGAGACAAAGGAGTTTGTATAAGCTCTATTGATAATGATTGTTTGTTGTCGCTGGTTGACGGGGTGACAGAAGTTGTTGAACTTTTTGAAGCAAAATCACCGGCGCAAGTAGCGTGGAAAGAGCAATGGCTCATTAAGGCCAGAAAAGCATTAAAATATTAACCCCAAAGGAGAATAAACATGAATCAACTAGATTTTTTAAATCAATACATAGGGAAAAATGCCGTTGTGGAAATTGACGTATTGAAGATACAGGTTAAGATATTAGACGGTAGATTTAGCTTCGGCAGGGTTGACTTGCTTTGCACTCCAATAGCCGGAAGTGGTCAGAAGTATTTTACTTCTAATAAAGTTTCTCTTTGTGGGAAGGTATAAGGGGGCGTGATCGTGGAAAATGGGGCTTTACTTTCTGATTCTCCATAGCTGAACATGGGATAATTTAAAAAAGCCCTCTATGTCGATTTTTAAAAAGCCTAATGTGAGCAAAATCGTAATGGCTATTTTGCGTTTGTGGTAAAAGGGTAATTTTTGAGACTCGGCAACCAGTTCACACATACGATCAAAATCAGATTCCATTCTGTTCTCTCGGTCGCTTGCAAGCCCTGACAATTCGGCGTTGTAGTCTCGATCTGCGGATATATCGGTATTTTTTACGATATCATTTAAAAGAGGCTCTTTAGATTTACCGGTTCCGTCAACATCTTGTACAAGCGGACAAAGCCCCAGGCACACGCCAACATTGACGCATTTTCCAATTTTACAGACATCGTCTCTATATTTCGTCAATTTTCAATCTCCCTGTTTTTAAACATTGCTTTTCGATCTGCCTTAAATCCTCGGAATTATCCGTCATAAACTCGGCGTACTCGTCAGCCGGATTCCGTTCAGCGTCTTGAATGATTTTGTTGATTTCGTTTTCGGTCATAATTTAAATAAAAAGGCGGAAATCCCATTTCTGGAATTAACCGCCTAAGTTTTCCTTACAGGCGTTATTAGTTTAAAATTCTATTTGTTTTGTTTCCGTACTCCACTGAACAGAATCGCCATCGTCTGAATTTAAGCAACCGCTTGTGTTTTCGTTTTCATCAAGCGCTTTAATCATTTCATAAAGTTTGGACGGAACAGCGTCTACGCTCAGTGTTTCAACTTTAATACTCACAACAACCTTGCTTGCCTTCATTTTATTTCCTCCGGTTTAATATTTTGGCACTTCTTAATATTTACAACCTTTCCGTTTTGAATATGTAATTCAATAACGCCGAAAAACTTCTCTGTTATTAATGTTAATATTTTATCTA
>Ga0172381_10001500_pt1 | contig 27182 bp, 29 predicted proteins | sample Leawel6488metaG_FD_119754 | JGI IMG/M metagenome (GOLD analysis project Ga0172381, IMG submission 119754) | Leachate microbial communities from a municipal landfill in Southern Ontario, Canada - Leachate well 64-88 metaG | ecosystem: Engineered > Solid waste > Landfill > Unclassified | place... | reverse complement strand
TTTAATAATCTTTTTACTTCTGTATTATTCAAATCATCAATTGTTCTCAACAATTGTCCAGAAATAATTGGTTTTTTCAGATTAAGAAGAAAAATTAAATAATCTATACCTTTCAAAGAATAATAAAAGTTATTAACTTCTTTTTCTGAAAATTTACAATCTTTTAAATTCGCGATGGTAAATAAATACACGTCTTTAGTCGTAGACTTAAGTGCGTTTAATGATGCTTTAAAAACTGTTCCTGTAAGTATTGAATCATCAACCATAATTACAGTATAATTCTTATATTTCTCTTTAATTTCTGCATTAATTCTAGTTGTAGCAATACTTTTTCTTTTTATTTGATTATCATAAAAATGTTTCTTATTATATCTTCTTTTATATTTACCAATAATACATGGTAACTTTAAAATTTTAGAAACCATTTTTGCGAGAATTTCAGAATTATTAGTATATATTGAAATTCTAGGTTCTCTTTTTGTAAAATAAATTACGCATTTCTTTTTTTTAGAAAGTACGTTCTTATAAATTAGTTTACTTATTTTTTCTGCAAAATAAAAGTTAATATCTAATTCTCCAAATTTGGCCCTAGAATATTTCTTTATTCGAGAAAGATTCATTGTAGTATAGACTGAATAAATTTTATTCATAAAATAGCCATTTAAATAATAAAATATGCAGGAAACAGGATTCGAACCTGCGAAGCACTAAGCACACGGTTCTTAGCCGTGCCCCTTTGGCCACTCGGGAATTCCTGCATGAGCCGGTTGCGGTCAGATCGCGCCCAGCCAGAATTTATATGGTACTGACTACACTTCACTGATACGAAACCAAATGTTAAATAAAAATGGATCTGGACGGAATCGGACCGCCGACCCCCACCTTGTAAAGGTGGTATCATAACCGCTAGACCACAGATCCTTTCTAAAAAACTAGAAACTATATATAATACTAAAACAAAAAAATATTTAAATACATAACACCATAATAATATTATTATATTTAATTAAAAGGGGGAAATTATGAATAAATTAAATACAACTAAAACAATTGGCGCGTTTATTATAACTCTGTCTATATTGCTACTTGTGTTTTCACTTGTTGATCTTTTCAATAGAGTGGACTACATTACAGAGTATAGAACTTGTATTGATATTTCAGATACAGACGCAACACTTGCATTATGTAAAGAAAATGCATCAACAGGACTTGGTTTTAAAATTAGAGAAAATCAATTAGATTTATCAACAAGCCAGTATCTAATGATATATTTAAATTCATTAATGAAAACACTACTAGCAATCACAATTCTAATAGTTGGTACTGCTTTCTATCATAGACATGTAGAAACAAAACCAGTTCCTAAAGTTATTGAGAATAAGAAAATTGTAAAAAAGAAAAAGAGATAAATTTCTCTTTTATTTTTTTATTTATTTATTTCTTGATATGTAAGAACATGTATTTGACTATCTTTTACTCCATTTGAATTTCTTACAACTATTATCTTTGCACCTTTTTCTTTTGCCAAGTCTTTAATTGTATCATTCATATCTTGATCTACTGCTATAGCAAATAACTTATCAGAAGTAAAGTCTCTTAGCTTGTGCTCAAGATCAGCAGCACTACAGCTACTTATCCTTCTGAATTTTTCATTTAAGAGTCTTGCTTCTTTCTTATCCTTAATATCATCTACAATCTTACCAAGATTTGTTTTGATTTCATCAGTAATTTTTGAAAGAGGAGCAATTACTTTCTTCTTTGGTTCCTCTTTGATTATTGGCTTTTCTTCAATTTGTTTCTTCTCAATAATCTCAGTTATCTTTTTTACAATGTCTTGCTTTACAGAAGAATCTGATTTACTTATTGTAGTTTTTGAAATTACTCTTGTTTCTTGTATTTGCTCAGCAGGTTGTATTTTTGAAGTGTCCATTACTTTGTTTGGAACTTCCATTCCTCTTGTGTGTGGGACATCTAATTTTACTTGTAAGTTTTCTGCTCTTATCTGTGGAACAATTGTTTCTTGTGGTTTGAAATTATCCATTGGTAAATTTAATTTAGAATGGAAACTTTCAGTTTCTTCTCTTACCATATCTACAATTGACTTTTCTGGTCTGTTGAAATTGGTTTTTTCTTGTAATGGTCTTGTATTATTTTCAAAACGATTATTTCCTTGAGATCTTGAAAAATCATTTCCTCCATTTCTTCTTTGGTTATCCCTTGAACCATGGTCTCTAGATCCGCGATCTCTTGAACCGCCTCTATCTTCTCTACTCATATCAACTCTTTCGATATTTGGAATTTCGGAAAGTAATTGACTAAACACGTCAGCTACAGGACTATGTTCTTGTGATTGTCTGTAACTTCCTGAATTTTGAGAAAATTTATTTTGAGATCTATTTTCAAAAGGTTGCCTATTCTCAAATGACGGCTTACTATCAAAAGATCTGGAATTGTTTTCAAATCCTCTTGGTTCAAAAGTTCTTGGAGCAACTTTATGATCATTTGTTGTTGAAAACTTTGTGGCTTTAACAATTCCTGGTTGCTTTGTTAATTGATTGAATTGTGGTTGTTGTTTGTTTTCAAAAGGTTCTGTTGTACTTTGATGGTTAGTTGATATATGTCCATTATTGTTTGTACCATTACCACTGGTTACATAACTTGCTTTTATTCTTCTTCTTAAAGCCTGATTAATTTCCTTCTGTGTTAATTCTTCAACTTCTTTTCCATCTGGAGCTCTTGCAATGTATTCAACTTTAATTGACTTTAACAATTGTTGTTGTTGAATGTCTGCACCATGATCTCCATCTAAGAAAATGGTTACTGATTTAAGTCTAGATATCTCTTCTAAAGATTTTGGTATTCTTGCTCCACCTGTTGCGATTGCATTTGTAAAACCATATCTTAAAAGAGTTAAAACATCTGCTCTTCCTTCCACAACAATTAATTCTTTACTTGATTCAACTGTTGGACCTGCTGCTAATTTATCTGGACCAAATGAAATAATGTCTTTTGTTTTAAAAGTATCCATTATTTCTTCCATTAACTCCTTAGTGTCTGGAATTTCTTCTTGCATTAATCTTCCAAGTAACTCAATTGCTCTTTCTTTAATTTGTTGTCTCTTAAGTCCTCTTGTGTCTTCAATTTGTTTAATTTTAAAATAAGCATCACAAGGACCAACTTTTTCAATAGTTTCAATTGAAGCACCAATGATTGCTGTTTCAACCATAGAAACACTACATGGTAGCTTTAATATTCCTCTAACTTTATTTTGATTCTGTGTATATTCTATTTCTATTCTTCCAATCTTTCCATTTTGTTGTAATTCTTTAATGTCTAAGTTTGCTCCTAAAAGACCTTCTGATTGTCCAAAAATGGCTCCAATTATATCTGGTCTTTCAACTAAACCATTAACTTCAAAATCAGCAACAATCATGTACTTGATTGTTTCTATATATGTTTTTCCCATTTTAAAATGTCTCCTTTCTGTTTTTGTAACATTCAAAAATAGACTAGACACTAGAAAAATAGAAGACTTTTAACTTTTAAAAGGACATAAATTTAAAGGATTTTTATCAATTTTTTATTTGATTTTTCGCCTTTTACTATCTCTATGTTATATCCTTTCTCTTTGAAAAACTCAAAGATTTCCTTGTTTGCCTTGCCTTTTAACGCTTGGCTTCTTATTTTTAGTTTATAAGTATTATCATCAATCTTTTGTAGTTCTTGTTTGTCTGTATTACAAATAACTTGTAAACTTACTATTTGGCTCTTTGTAAACATCTTGTTTATCTCAAATTCCTTATAAAAGTTAAATCTTCTTTTAATTCTAATTTTCTAATCTTTTAATTTTTGAATATAAATATAAATTTATTGTTTGTTTATATTACTATAATATATTAATATATGAAAAAGTATATAAATAAAACCCTTATTTTTTATTTAATAATAATCTTTTAATTATGGAAAATTACTATGAAAAACAAGCAAAAAGGCTCAAACGCTGAAAGAGAACTATTATTTGACCTATTTAACAAGGGTTTTGCAGTGTCTAGAGTGGCAGGGTCTGGCTCTTCTCAGCTTCCTACGCCTGATGTCTTAGCTTTTAAAGCAGGTAAAGCGATAGCTATTGAATGCAAGACAAAAAAGGGGGAATATTTAAACATTAGGCAAGAACAAGTAGAGGAACTTCAACTTTGGGAAAAACTTAGTGGCCTAAAGGCACTTGTTGCTTGGAGGCTAACAAAAGGCCAATGGTTCTTTATTGGTATTGATAAGCTTAACAAAACAAAGAAAGCCTACTCCATAAAACGAGAAGAAATTAAAGAAAAAGGCACTCATTTTGATAAGTTCATAGCTGAATTTGAAAGTAAATAGTTGTCTTTAAATACTCTTTCTCTCATAAATATATATTAATAAAATATATTTTTAATCGTGAAGAAATATGGCATACTTAGAACTTGAAGACATAATAAACTCTCTTGACAGAGAAGCAAAAAAAGAAAAAAGTTTAAGAAATAGATGCCTATATGAAGCAGCTCTTAAAGCACTAAACGAATTAAAAGAAAGAAGAATGATAAATAAATAATTCACTTATTTTGCTCTACTTCTAATTACAGGCTTTTGAATTCTTCTTGCTGGTCTGTTATTTAATTTTAATTCTCTTAATTTTCCTGCAATCTGTGCCACAGTCATCTTTTTGTAATCTTTTATATGTTCTCTTAAAATCTTATTTATAATTGGATCTTTAAGGATAATTTCTTTAGCTTTCTCATATTCGCCTACAGTTGTGGTTCCACATAATATGTCTTCCCACCCAGCTCCGGCTTTTTCTAAAAACTTTATTTTATCAGCCAAACTTTTTTCCGCGATTGCCATAATCATCTCCATTTAAAATTGTTTAATTATTTATACTAAAATGATAAAACGACAGATATTTAAATATAATTTTTAGAAAATAAGAAATAGATGCCTATATGAATCTGCTCTTAAAGCACTAAATGAATTAAAAGAAAGAAGAATGATAAATAAATAAATTATTTACTTTAATACATTTCTAATTATTAACCTTCTTCTAAATGTAGATTTTTAAATCTTATAAATTCATTAATCAAACACTCCAACAGCACCATGACCACCACTTCCATCTTTTGCGGCGTGCTTAAACAAAATCCCCAAAAACACCGAAGTTAAAAAAGAAAAAACCATCATTTTATTTCCGGTAGCGGTTGAATCTTTACATATATTTTTTAAGTACAGTTGTTTATCTGTTGAAAGTTTAGAAATTTCTTCTTTTATAGCTTTTTGTAAATATAATGCATTTTCTTTACCAAGTTTTCTTTCTAATTTATTATAATCTGCAGTTTGTAAAATTTTTAAATAATCCACCATAGTTTGTGTAGAATCTTGTGTTTTAGAATGAAGATTTTCAAAAATTATTTTTTTTAATATTAATTGAATTCTTTCTTGGGATTTTTGCGGTAATATTCCTAAGGCTTTCCTAGTTGTTATTACATATTTTGGCAAGATTATTCTATCTATATTAGATCCATCAAAGAAAAATATTACGTTTGGTTTTGCTCTTTGATTTAATATTTCTACCGCTTTATCTATTTCATTCTTACTAAATAAAATAGGATCTCCTTTAGCTTTATATTCAGAGGCATATTGAAATATTTTGGATCCTAATTTTTTATCAATCTCATCATTAACAATAACTCGCTTTAGAGTATTACTAGCTAATAATGTTGCAATAATTAAACCTCCTGTAACCGCCCCTTTTTTAACACGATCAACTATTTCTTTTGATTTAGATCCTGTTTTAGGTATTTGTGTTTTAGCCATGCCTATTTTTGGTTTTGGTGCTCCTGCCATCATTAATCATCTCCATTTAAAATTGTTTAATTATTTATACTAAAATGATAAAGCGACAGATATTTAAATGTTATTTTTAGAAAATAAGAAATAGATGCCTTTACGAATCTGCTCTTAAAGCACTAAATGAATTAAAAGAAAGAAGAATGATAAATAAATAGTTTTTATTTATATAATCTTCTATTAATAATCTTTTTTCTCTGTTCTTCTCGTCTTTGTCTTGCTTGAAATTCGTATTTTTGTCTGTCTAATTCTTCTTGTTTTTTTATTAGTCTTGCTTTTTCTTGTCTTATTATTTCTTCAGCTTTTCTTACTCTTGCTTTTTCTTCAGCTCTTCTGTCTCTTAAAATGTCTTCAGCTTTTCTTACTCTTGCTTTTTCTTCAGCTCTTCTGGCTTTTGAAATGTCTTCTGCTTTTCTGGCTCTTGCGTTTTCTTCAGCTCTTCTGGCTTTTGAAATGTTTTCTGCTTTTCTAACTCTTGCGTTTTCTTCAGCTCTTTCTTCAGCTCTTCTAACTCTTAAAATGTCTTCTGCTTTTCTTTCTTCTAATCTTTTAATTACAGTAGATATTACCTTAAATTTTATATTCTCTTTAACCATCTAAGCTCATCTCCATTTTTAATTATTAATTTATAAATAAACAGAAAACCGATATATATATATATATCCTTCGGCAAGTTGGCTCACAAAGTGTCCAAGAATTAGTGTTATTTGTATTTAAATTTCTTATTGTACTTATTGTGATCTAAGAAGTCAATTACAAATGCAATAATTTCTATTTTGTTTTCTTTTTTATCAGTCAAAGAATATAGGCACCTCCAATAATTTGCAAGCTCTAATCTAAATAGATTATTTATGTCATAATTAGTTATGTACTCTTTAGGTATTTGGGTCTTAGGGATGTGGTCTCCACACACCGGATTTTCCTTAATCAATTCTATTTTTTTAAGAAAGGAATTGTATATTGATTTATTAACTTTATTTTTTTCTTTTGTTTTTATTAAATAATTTAATGCAATTTTTACTTCTTCTGAATAACGAATTTTTACTTGTTTTGTCATAGTATTCGCCCATCTCTTTCAGCATCTAGTATTGCTTTTCTTAATTTAGGACTATCGTTGTGTATCCAAACAATTCCTTTTACTCCAATAAATATCTTATTGCTTTCTTGTAAATATTCTAATATATTTTTTAGAGTATTATGGTTTACTTGCTTTGGTAATAACCTTTTTAATTCTGAAATCTTAATCACACTATCTGGCATTTCCTGTAATGTTTTCTCTACCATCAAGATTGTATTTAATGTTGGAGAGTATTTCTCTTTAATTGTTTTTGTTACTTTCTCTTTTATTATTTTCTTTGTTTTTTCTTTATTCATATGTATCACTTATTTACTATTTAGTAAATAATATATATGAATAAGTATTTATATTCTTTTCTTTTTGGAATCTATATATACAATAAAGGATTTTAAACAATAATAAACTACCTATTGAATTTTTTGTAATTCTGAAGAAATAGTTAACAACTATAGAAGATTTACAAAAGCTTATATTTTCTTGTAAATTGATCAATTTCTGTTTCCTTAATTGGGCCAATCCCAAGACAAGTGATGTCTGGTTCTGGTAATTGAGTTAATGCTGCGTCTTTGATTAACACACAAGGAAATTTATTTTTTATAGATTGATATAATTCAAGTAGTTCTTTTTTGGAATCAATCTTTAGAACAACTTTCTTTTGACCTTCTCTTAACCAATATTCTGTGGCATTAGGGTCTTTCTTAGAAGTTAGAATATAAGATTCAACTGCTGCATGGCCTACTTGACCAGCAATCTTTCCTTTACCAAGTTTTAAATCGTTTCTAAAAATAATAACTTGTTTATACATTTTTTTTCCTTTATTATTAAAACTAGAGAAAAGAGTAAAATTGTTTTTACTCTTCTATTCGAATCTTTCTGTACTTTCTGGAGAACCGTCTAAAACTGTTCCTTGATATGTCATTGTGTAGGTGATTTGGTTCTTTCCCCACATTGATGTTATTTGTTTTGGTTCGCCCATATAAAACAATGTATTAAACTCGTAACCTTTGTGTTCTTCCTTTACAAGAAAATGTCTATCATATTCTACTTGTGCGCCATTTGATCTAGCTGCAAGTAATTTAAATACATAAATTCCACCCTCTAATTCAAACTGTTCATCAATTGAAACAACTATATCTTTTTCTTCTTTAGAATTCTTTTTTGGATTTTCCATATCTACTACTTTTTTCACCATATGAAATTTTGCTTTCATTCTTTTTCACTCCTCATTTTTAATATTCTTTAAAATATATTTATCTCTAATAAAAATAAGACAAATAAGTTTAAAAAGAGATTTCTTTATAGAGGTTTTCTTGGTTTAATAATAATCTTTCTTTTAGAAAAACTATTGATATATTCTTTTGCAGCAATTTTATTTTCAGAGTTATATGCTTTCCTAAATTCTGGTCTAAATTTCATAGAAAGAATTTTTAAAATCTCAAGTTTTACTTCTGCTGCCTTTTTTGAATCTTTAATTTTTGAAACCCAATTAAGAAGTTTATCAGTTCCAAACTTTTCTTCAAGATAATTTATCATTTCTTCTCTAAATTCTGGATTAGAATATTTTTCGGGATCAACCTTTCCACCCATTCTTAAAAAGGTATCTACTACCCTTTCAATTCCATAAACTGCATCAATTCTATCAAGAAGTTCTTTTCTGAAATCCAGATAATTTTGTTTAAAATTCGTCTTTGATTCATCAGAATATTGTTCGACCATTTGTGTTTCATATTCTTTAAAATTATAAACTTCTTCTAAAGAACCATTATGTATTTTCCCTTTTTCGTTAAATCTATAAGAATAAACATTCATTGTTTCTGGATCTATTGCAAATGATAAAAATCCTTGGTTATTAGAGCTATTTTTATATACGTGCCCAATTGGTGTTTTTATAAAAACTCTTTTTAATTCTCCATTTATCTTAACTTTTGCAGTATACAATGTTCCTGAATTTAGTGCTCTAATAAAACCAGAATATGTTTCTAAACAACCAGAAGTATATTCTGTTTTATAACTTATATGCCTTGGAAATATTCCCTTGTGTATATCTTTTATCTCCCTAATCAATTGATTTGCGGGCCTTTCTTGTTTTCTAAAACTTCTTATTGTCTCTAATAATACAGCCAATTGATTTGCATTAAATTCCTTAACGATAGAATAAAATTTTTTAGAATAATTTGGTGAAATTGTTAGTAAATATTTTTTAATAGATTCTAATTCGTATTCTGATATATTATGTTCTCTATCTTTAAATAATATCTTTTTCCTTCTATCTTTTGTTTTAAGAGCATCATATATTAAATCAAATATTAAATCCTCTGATTCCATTTCATTTTCACCAATCTATTTTCACTTGATCTGTTCTAAACTTGGGGTTGATTATTGTTTCTTCTAGTTTCATTCCGCCTTTGCCTTTATATGTGTGAATATAATGCTTAATACCAAGATCTGCAATCAATAAACCATTGTCAAGACAAACAATTGCAGGAGGAATGTACAATTTTACTTTATTTTGCTTACATAATTTTTCAAGCATTTCTCCTAAGGCCCTACTTGCAGCAACTCCGCCAATAACAATTACTTCTTTTTTCTTGGTGTACGATAATGCTCTGTCTGTTACCTCAAGAAGCATTGCATAAGCCGTATGCATAAATGAATAAATAAGATCTTCTTTTTTTTCTGTAGCAATCTTTCTTTTTGCTGCAGTTTGAAGACCAGAAAATGCTAAGTCCATTCCTTTAACAGAATATGGAAGTTCAATATAGCGTCTATTTTTGTTTTCCATATATGCTTTATCCAAAACTGGCCCGCCTGGAAAACCATAACCAATATCTCTTGCAAATGAATCAAATAAATTTCCAATCCCAATGTCAAGTGTTTCTCCAAGTATTTTATAGTATCCTTTATCTTTAGCAATAATTTGTGTGTTTGCTCCAGAAGTGTAAATCACTAATGGGTCTTTACACTTAAGGATTGTTTTTCCAATTTCTATGTGACTCACGCAATGATTAACTCCAATTATTGGTTTATTGTATTTATCAGACAAGCATCTAGCAACAGTTGCCGAAACTGCAAGACATGGCGAAAGTCCAGGACCTTTTGAGAAAGAAATAACATCTATATCCTTCATCTTTAATTTTGCAACAACTAAAGCTTCTTTAACAACATCAACTGCACAATTATAGTGATGTATTGAAACATCAAAAGGTTTAAGTCCTTCTGCTTTATCTGTAACTACATATTGTTTTTTACAATTAGCTAAAATCTTTCCCTTGGAATCAATTATCCCTACACCAAACGTGTGAGCTGTACTTTCAATTCCAAGACAAATTTTATTCTTTACCATAAATATATATAATTAAGATATATTTTTAATAACTATATTATCTAATTTCTATATTAATATGTGAATTATCTATGAGTATTAAAATTTATAACACTGCAACTAAAAAGAAAGAATCTTTTAAATCAATAACTCCAAACCATTTGAAGATTTATGTTTGTGGAGTAACTATTTATGATGACGTACATCTAGGTCATGCTTTTTCATATATTTATTATGATATATTAATTAATTATTTTAAATATTTTTTAGACTCTGATATACTTTATGTTAGAAATATAACTGATGTTGGTCATTTAACTGATGATGGACTAACTGATTCTGGAGAAGATAAGATTGAGAAAAGAGCAACTGAAAGAAAAATGCACCCAATGGAATTAGTTTACAAATATAGTCACAGAATGTGGAAGTATTTTGATGACCTCAAACTTTCAAGACCAAATCTAGAACCAACAGCTTCTGCACACATTCCAGAAATGCAAGAGTGGATAAAAAAACTTTTAGCAAATGGTTTTGCATACGAAGTAAATGGAAATGTTTATTATGATATTTCTAAATTTAAAGATTATGGAAAATTTGCAAATAGAAATATTGAAGAACTTGAAAAGAATACAAGATTTGAGAATGATCCACAAAAAAAGAACTCAGGAGACTTCGCATTATGGATTAAAGCAAAACCAGAGCACATACTTAAATGGCCATCTCCTTGGGGAGAAGGATATCCAGGTTGGCATTTAGAGTGTTCTGTTATGGGTACAAAATATCTAGGAGAAAAATTTGATATGCACGGCGGAGGAATTGAACATCTTTTCCCACATCATCAAAATGAAATTGCTCAAAATTATGGATACTTTGGCAAAGATGTTGTTAATTACTGGGTACATACTGCCTTATTAATGGTAGATGGAAAAAAAATGGGAAAATCTCTTGGAAATTTCATTACTATTGAAAATTTTTTGAAAAATCATTCTGCAGAATCTTTAAGATATCTTTTCAGTACTGGACATTATAGAAAACCACAAAACTATACAGAAAAAGCAATTGAGGATTCTGAAATTGCAATTGATAGATTAAATAAATATATTAAAAGACTACAACAAGTTGCAATTGAAAAAGATACACATTACGGAAAAGAAATAATTGATAATACAATTGAGAATTTTAAAAATGCAATGAATGATGACCTTAACACACCTTCTGCATGGGCTAATATTTGGTTTTTAGTTAAAGAAACAAATAGATTAATGGATCTTAATCAATTATCAAAAGAAGAAGCAAACGTAATACTTGATTTTTTACAAAAAGTAAATCTTGTTTTTAAAATCTTTAATTTTGAAGAAACTGTTCCAAAAGGAAAACAAAAAATTCAAAAGCCAGAAATTGAAGAACAAATAAACAAAAGAAATGAATTTAGAAAATTAAAGAAATGGGAAGAAGCAGATAATGTTCGACTCACACTTGAAAAGAAAGGAGTTATCTTAAGTGATTCAACAACAGGAACTACTTGGCATTATGAGTAAATAAATAACTTTTAATTAAGTTCTTTTATTTCATATTCCACTCCAGTTATTTCTCTTTCTTTATCAAAAGAAACGTCTCCTCTTGTTGTTTTATAGTCTTCTAATGATAACCAATAGTTTCTTATACAATCATTATCTTCTCCACATTCTTTTAATCCGTCTGCTATTAAGATCATTGAATCATAACCACCGGCAACAATAATATCTGCCTCTGTTCCGGTCTTTTGTTTATAATTGCTCCAAAAATCGGTTTCTTGTTTTGTTATTGGCAAAGGGTAATAGATGTTTGTCTTATCATTTATTTTTGCTAATGTTCCTTCAGACAATATTGATGGGCCATAAACAAATATTTTTCCATTGTAGTTCAATGTTTTTAATTCATTTATTATTAATGGCATATTCTCTGGCGTGCTCATAATGTATATTGCTTCTGGATTGTTGGCAATTACTTTTGTTGCAATACTTTTGAAGTCTTTAGTGTCTGACAAAAATCCTTCTTCTATTGTTATTGTTTTGTTATTCTCGGCAACTACTTTTTCAATTGTATCTTTAACAGAAACTCCTGAAGGAGTGTCGTTCATATATATTATTCCAAAACTGTTTACTCCTAAGTTATTAATTGCATACTCAGTTACTGCTCTTGCTTCATAAGCATCTGAAACCCACACTCTAAATATTAAATCTCCTTGTTTAGTAACGTCTGGGTGGGTTGCTCCTGATGCTAAGTAAAGCACCCTATTCTCTTGAGTAATAGGAGCAACTGACAAAGCAACTGATGAACAAACTGTTCCTGTAATTATTTTTACATTATCTGCTTCTATAATTTTTGTATAAGCATTTATTCCAGTTTTAGGATCACACATATCGTCTTCAAAAACTGGTTTTATTAATTTTCCATTAATTCCTCCTTTTGAATTAATTTCCTCTACAGCAAAATCAAAACCTTTCTTTAAAGATTGACCCCAAATTCCCGCATCTCCAGAAAGTGCAGAAATATAACCAACTTCTATGTATTCTTTTTTATTTAAAGAAAATAAACCAGTTGTTCCTGAATTAATTGTTATTAAAAATCCAATTAAAACTACAACAACTAAAGCCATTAAAACAACTAACAATTTATTTTTAGTTTTCATAAAATCGCTCCTTTTCATTTAATTAAGTTATTTCATTAATAAGTAACTTATATTTTTTAGTATTAATAAAAGTAATTTTATTAATTTTTATCAAAACACTATATTTTTAAATACTTTTAATCATATGATAAAATATGGATATAGATTTGAAAGACAAAAAGATATTACTAGAATTAGACTTAAACTCAAGACAAAGCTATTCAATTATAGCTAAGAAAGTAAACTTAAGTAAAGAAGTAGTAAATTATAGAATAACTAAATTAGTACAAGAAGGAATAATTACAAATTTCACCTGTATTATTGATTACTCAAGACTTGGAGTTATTGCTTTTAGAACTTTCTTAAGATTATGTAACCTAGATAAAACTAAAGAAGAAGAGATAATTAATTATCTTAAAAAAACTTCGCAAGTTGGTTGGGGAGTGACAATTATTGGGAGGTGGGATATTAATTTCATTTTTTGGTGTAGAGATATTTATGAATTTACTACCTTTTGGGGACAATTTTATATTAAGTTTGGAGAACACATAGAAAATAAATCAACAACAATAACTGATTGGTACTATATTTATCCTAAAGCTTTTATTTTGCCTAAATATCTAACTGAAATACCAGTTTATAATTACTATAAGAAAAATTTTGAAGATCAAAACATTAAACTAGATAAAACAGATTTTAAAATACTGTCAATACTTGCTAAGAACTCAAGAGCAAGGATTATCGATATTGCCAAAGAAGTCAATCTTTCAGAAACTACAGTTCTTTCAAGAATAAAAGATTTTGAGAGGAAAAAGATTATCTTAGCTTACAATATTGGAATTGATATTAACAAGATAGGCTATAATTATTTTAAACTACATATGAATTACAAAGATTTCAATCTTAAGAGATATAATGATCTTCTTGGTTATTGTCAATATCAAGAAAATATATGGTCCGCTACACACTTAATTGGCGGAGACGATATTGAGATAGATGTATACATTGAAGATGAAGAGAGATATATGAAATTTTTAAATGATATTAGAAGTAAGTTCTCAGATATAATTAAAAATTATGAAACCATCAATTATCACAAAGAGTTCAAGTATAATTTATTTCCAATAGACATAAAGTAATAAATAAAAAGTTACTTTAATTCTTTTCTTTCAATCAATACTTCTTCAGTGTTATTTTCTTTAATTACTACAAAATCTATTTTTTTATTTTTAAATTCTTTAAAATAAAATTGAGCAAGAGATTCCATTCCTTTATAATCTTTAATTAAAACAAAAAGTTCCTCATCTCTTATTGTTTGATTAAATTTCTCAAGTGATTCTCTTTCTTTATTTAGGTCCACCCCTTTAACTCTACCATTAATTAGTTTTCCTTGAAAACCAATACCAACAGTAAACTGTAAGGGGTGTTTTTTGTGACATAAAGTCAAGTTTGCATAACAGATTGCTTTGTTCATAAATTCTTATAGTTTGGTTTTTTCACATTTGCTTTATTTGCTTGTTCATATCTAAAATAACCAAGTGCAAGTTCTTGTGGGCTATACCCTGCAGCAAGTATTTCTGCAGGAGAAAACCCTTCTTCTAATCTGTCCTTTACACTTTCAAACATATGCCTTTTAATTCTTTTTTTAATAAGCAAAACATCCGCTTTTCTACTTTCATTAATTTCACTAATTATGTCTTTATCTAGATCTAATTTATTTATTTTTGTTTTTAAAATATTTGCTTTTTTCTCAAGAATTCCATATTTTCTTTGTAATTCAGTTATTGTTTTTTGAACAAGTGGTTTTTTATTTGCAGGAATTACTGTTCCTTTATTATTTTCTAAATATTTCACACCTGTTTGAAATCGTTTTTCTGTAATTATTCTTTTTGCTAGTCTTTTTACTGTTGGTTTTATTAATGCCATTTATAATCACCTTATTTTTATTTTATAATTATATTGTAAATCAATAACTTTAAAAATGAAACTCAATTATAAAATATAATATTTATTTTTTAATTTTTTTATTTCGGTTTTTGGCCAAACACTAGATTGTACTTCTCCAATATGTGCTTTCTCTAAAAGAAACATACAAAGCCTCGATTGTCCAATTCCTCCACCAATTGAAAGTGGGATTTTACTTGAGATTATCTTTTTATGATAATCCAATTTTAATTTGTGTGTTTCTTCTTTTTCTTTTAGTTGAAATAACAAAGAATCTTTATCAACTCTTATTCCCATAGATGATAATTCCAGTGATTTATCACTAACTTTATCCCAAACAAGAATGTCTCCATTAAGTCCAGATTTACCTTTCTCCAAAGTTGACCAATCATCATAGTCTGTTGCCCTAATATCGTGTGGTTTACCGTTCAAAAGATTTGCACCAATTCCTATAATAAAAACTGCACCGAATTGTTCTGTAATTTTATCTTCTCTTTCTTTTGGTATTAATTTGGGATATAATTTCTCTAAATCTACTGAATGTATGAACTGTATATCCTTTGGGATTGTATATTCTAGTTGTTTATATTTTTTATTTAACTTTAATTTTGTTTTATAGATACTGGAGTAAATCTGTTTAACTATTTTTTTTAAGAACTTAATATTTCTTTGTTTTTTTGTAATAACTTTTTCCCAGTCCCATTGATCAACATAAACACTATGTGTAGAATCAACATCTTCGTCTTTTCTTATGGCGTCCATATCTGTATATAGTCCCTTACCTATTGGAAACTTAAATTCTCCAAGCATTAATCTTTTCCATTTAGCAAGAGAATGTACAATTTCTATATCTTCTTTTAAAAATTTCACTTTAAAAGAAACTGGAGTTTGTGTTCCTGCAAGATCATCAAGTAATCCTGTGTTTGCTTTCAAGAATTTCGGTGCGCTTACACGCAAAAGATTAAGTTTTTTTGATAAGTTTTTTTCAAAATCAGTTTTTATAAATTGAATTGCTTCTTGTGTTTGAAAATAATCCAATTTTGATTTATATGTTGGGTAGATACTTTTTCATAAGTTATTCATCTCCTTTTTTTATATGCGCCCCAGGTAGGATTTGAACCTACGATCTACCGATTAACAGTCGGTTGCTCTAACCAGCTAAGCTACTAGGGCAAAAGAAAAATAAAGAAAAAAAATCTTTATCTTCTAAGGTTTGAAACGAACCATTGTTCTTGGGAATGGAATTGTGTCTTTGATGTTGTCTACTCCTGTGATGTAGGCGATAAGTCTTTCAACACCCATACCAAAACCTGCATGTGGAACTGAACCGTATCTTCTTGTGTCTAGATAAAACTCATAGTGCTTTGGATCTTCTCCATCGTCTAATAATCTTTTCTTTATCTTTTCTAGGTCTGGCTCTCTTTCACTTGCTCCAATAATTTCTCCATAACCTTCTGGACCTATACAATCAAAGCCAAGAACTACTTTACTGTCTACTGGATCTTCTTTCATATAAAAAGCTTTTACAACTTTTGGATATCTTGTAACAATTGTAAAGGTGTCGTGCATTTTACTTAACTTATCTTCTTCAATTGTTCTCAAGTCTTTTCCCCATTCAACTTCCATATCTGCTTTTTCTTTTAAAAGTTTTAAGACTTCTGTATATGTCATTCTAATGAACGGTTTTCCTATTGCAGTTTCTAAAAGCTTTGTGTCTCTCTTTAATATTTCTAAATCTTCTTTATGTTTAGAAAGAACTGTTTTGATTACATGCTTGATTAATCCTTCTCCATAATCTTGAAGTTGCTCGAAATCAATCCATGCCCCTTCCATCTCTGCATGCCAGTATTCTGTAAGGTGTCTTGATGTTTTACTTTTCTCTGCTCTAAAAGATGGAGCAATTGTATAAATCTTTCCTAAAGAAAAGATTGCTGGTTCAGCATATAGTTGCCAAGTCTGAGCTAAGAAAACTCCTTCTTCTTCAAAGTAATCTACTTTGAATAAAGAAGAACCGCCTTCACATTGAACAGATTGAAGTATTGGCGATTGATATTCATAGAAGTCTTCTTTTCTAAAGTATTCATGAATTGCACCAATAACTGTTGATCTTATTTTTAAGATTGCAGTCATCTTTCTACTTCTAAGCCATAAATGTCTTACATCTAGAAGAAACTCTTCAGAGAAGTCTTTAGAGATTGGATAGTTTTCTGATTTTCCTACTAACTCTAAAGAATCAATATCCACTTCATAACCTTGTGGAGATCTTTCTTCTTTTCTTAGTTTTCCATGAACAATTATTGAACTTTCAATTCCTAGTGCTTTTGCTGTTGCAAACTCTTCAACTTTAAGTTTATCTTTAGAAGCAACTAATTGAATTATTCCTGTTTCATCTCTAATTGTTATAAAGATGTTGTCTTTTTGATCTCTTATTCTATATACCCATCCTCTGATTGATATATCTTCAGTTTTACTTTCTAAAACTCCTTTAACACTTAAATATTTTTTTTCCATTTTTTTAATTCACATCCATTTTAATTATTAAATAATGACTAACAAATATATTAAAAATAAACCACTAATGTCAAGCATGTCCAAAGATCACACAAGACAAAAGCTACACTGCAGAATAAAGATGTTACGGCCTACTGGCCATTAATGTTATTGATAATTACAGAAAGTTTTGATTTTAAATCAGAATCCTCTAAAACTATTTTGTATATCATAAATACTTTAATGCAAAGAAAGGTTTTTAAAAGAGAAGGGTTCTCCTCTTTTAGTCTACTTACTACCTAAACCAATTCCAGAATCTAAACCATTTTTGATGACGTAAGGACCGACGTCCGCTGCCATTATAAATCGTACAATTGCGCATTTTTGGTGTAACATTTTCTCCTGTTGCTCTATTTAAAATAGTTATATCTATTCCATTAAATTCAGAAATATAATCTGTATCAGGATAAAATACTATATTTGAACTTTTCTCTAATTTGCCATCAGTACTCTCACGAAAAATTGTTCCTTTTGAAAGATCAATATTATTTTGTATAATATAGTCCTCTATTTCTTTATTTGCATATATGAGATATGGGTCTTTAAGATTTAAAGTAGATTCAAATGTTTCCGTCCCAAATCTTGGATCTATTTCGCTCCTTACCATTTTACTTTCATTCAAATTTACAGCCTGCCCCGTAATAACTAAATTCGTTAGTAACAATCCAATTACTACTCCAATAACTAAAGCAACTACTGCCCAAATTATTAATTTTATATTATTTTCTTTTACCATTTCTAATCATCTCCATTAGTTAATTAATTAAATTAATATAAAAAAGAGAACCGATATATATATATATATATATCATTCGGCGGGTTGGCGCAAGACGCGCCCCATAATTAGTGAGGTTATTTAATTAAATTTTGATTCTTTTTCTTTTCTTCTAAAAGGTGTTTTGCGTTTCTTGAACTGATTACACTTTTGCCTAGTCTCTTCTCTATATTCTTTCTTGTGTTACCTGCTATCTCTCCACCCGCTCTAACTACATCTTCACTTGGAAAAAATCCTTTCGGCTCTTCAACTTTTGAAATTTCTGTTGTTGTTGCTTCTGCTAGAAGATTAAGAACTAGTTCAATATTAGTCATGTTATCTCTTAGATTTTCTTTTTTTAAATGCTTTAATTCTTTATATTCTTTAACTGTTCTATCTGACCAAGCTTTTGTTAAAGTATTTGTTAACGATGCAAAGTCAGAGGGTTTATCTATTCCTGATCTATTCCATTCATCAGTTAATTCTTTTCTAACTTCAATTGTTTTCAATCTTTGATTTATCCATTCTTTTGAATATCCTTTTTTTAAATATGTACTCATTGCTCTGTTGATTGCTAGTTCTGGATCATAGTTTTCTTCAATTCTTTGATAACCTACTTTTGCTAACCATAGTTTAAAAGGTTCTGCTTTAGGAGAAGGGATAGATTGGATTATTCTAAATATCCCTTCTAGATTTGCACAATCTGTTTCTCTTAATTTTCCATCTTCAGCTACTAATTTCAACGGTACCCAAATCGGGTACGGTTGAATTTCATTAAATTCTTTATCTTTTAATTTCCTCCAATAAGTTTTTGGAAAAGGACTATCAGTCAACGCCTCAACCACATCAACTACAGAAAACCACCAATCTTCTTCCTGCCACAATCTTCTTATTTTTTTGCTTTCAAAAATAGCAACTGAATTATTTACCTCCATAAAAACAACCTCCCATTGCAAATATATTGTTTTTGTAAGAAGGGTTATTTTCGGGAGGGTAGCTGTCCAGTGCGGGTTTTATCTACTTTTCTTTGTATTTTTGAAATTTGAATTTAAAGGTATCGAGATTTCACAAAATCAAAAATCAACTATACGATTTTATCGTACAGCTGGTGACAAATTGTCACCAACTCAAATTATAATCCTTAATCACAACCGTCGACAAATTGTCGACAACTCACTTTTTTTTAAAGCTATCTAACAATTAGTTTCAGTTGTACCCAAATTGGGGACAACTCGTGACAAATTGTCACAGTTTCATTAATTTCAGCTGTACACATATTGTGTACAACTCAATACTTAGATTTTATGAAAATCCATATCCTCATCTAAAATATTATATCCTTCTGCTGGAACAAACTTATATTCAAATCCTAATTTTTGAAGAACTAGCATATTTGCATATTTTTTTGTGTAATCTTTTGGCCAACTTGGTTTTTGTAATTTTACTGCAGTTACATAATTATCAACTGCCTCACAAATACCAACATATAACCCCATTGTATTTACTGGGATACCTATTTGTTTTAGATTCGGTAAATTCTTTTTAATATCTGCAGGATCATGCTTTAATTTAGAAAGTATGTTTTTATCAAAATTAAATTTTAACTCCAAATGCCCTATTATCTTTTTTGTTTTTCCGTCAACTCTATAGATCTTCGCTTTTTCAAAACCCCAAGTTAAATTCAATGCAATAAGTGTAGCAAGGTCGCCTTCACTTGGAACAATATTTCCGATATGAGAATGTTCAAAAACAGTTTTTGAAGCAAACTCAGAAGGAGTCATTCCCTTCTTCTTTGCCATTGCAACAATTATTCTTTTTAATTTTTCAAAATTAATATTTGTTACATCTTTTTCTCTATTTTCTGATATTTCAATATGTCTATTCCATTCAGGTAATTCAATTGTTGCAATTTCTGTTTTAAAAATATCTTTGCCTTGTATGAAATGTCCTTTCCCTAGTGGTACTTTTTCACAACCGGGTTTTGGTCTTGGCATATTTTATTTCCTTAGAAAATTAAAAAGAAAAAGAGAAGTAAACTTCTCTTTCTATTAACTTTTGCTTGCTTGTGTTACTTGCATCAAATGGAACAACAGAAAGCTTGGTTGATGTTCCTGTTTCTATTGCTGCTTTGTTGCTTTCAATAAATGCAATGTCTGAACAAGCAATATTTAGGCTTACTACTTGGCTTGGAGTGAGATTGTTTTTCTTTCTCTCTGATTGTATGGCTCTTGTAAGTTCACTTAATTCCCATTCTTCTTCAAGACCTTTTGGAATATCTAAGTCAAGATAGATTGAAAGAGTTTCAGAAACTTTTCCTTCTTCATAGTTTCCTTTTGGAACATCTTCTTGAAGAAGAACAACTTTTACGTTTGCCATATTAGAAACAATTTCTTTAATTCCTTCAAGTTTATTCGCTTCTGCAGTTACAACTACAAGTCTTGGAAGAATCCATCTTAGTCTTTTCTTTGTTCTTTCTCTTGCAGCTAGTGTTTCTTGAACAATGTCTAGAGCTACTGTGAAGTTTTCTTCTAAGTTCTTATCTATTAATTTTAGATTAGCAACTGGAAGCTCCTCTAAGTGTATTGTTTCTTTCTTGTCTTTAAACTTTAAGTAAAGATATTCAGTTAAGTGTGGCGCTGCTGGAGAAAGTAACAATAACAGACCAGAGAAAATGTGATTTAAAACATTGTTTTTATTTTCTCTTTTCTTTATTAACTTAATGTAAGTTCTACTAAAATCTTCTAAGATAAACTTCTCAATATCTGTTGTAGCTTTTGAAAAGTTACAACCTTGATAATTCTTATGATAACTTTCAACTAAAGAATTATACTTAGAAAGAATCCATTTATCTTCTACTTCTAGTTTATCATTTTCACTACTTGGATTAAATCTTAAATTGTCATCCATTAATGACATCAATGAATAAATGTTTTCAAGAAGATTAAATACTCTCTTAATATCTAAAAACTTCTTTTCATCAATTACAACATCCATTCCATTGTATTCTCTTGCAAAGTAATATCTGTAATAGTCGATTGATAATTCTGAAAATCTTTCAGACAATGGTTTATCGTTACCAAGAGATTTTGAAAGTTTTCTTTTGTCAACGGCTAAAACCATTCCATGAAGAGCCACAAACTTATATGGAGATTTATCAAAACAAATTGCTGAAACTATCATCTGTGAATTCCACCAACCTCTTATCTGATCACTACCTTCTAGATTAATATCTGGTGGCCAGAATTGATTGAATAATTCTTGCTTTTTTGGATAGCCAAGACTTGCAAAAGAAGCAATTCCTGAATCAAACCAGACATCAAAGATCTCTAGTATCCTTTTCATTGTTCCTCCGCATTTACAATTGTAAGTAATGTGATCAATACCTGGTTTATGAAGATCCATTTCTAAATCAACACTTGGAGCTTTAACTTTTAATTCCTCAAGACTTCCAAATACTTCAATCTCTTTACAATTATCACATTGCCATATTGGTATTGGTGTTCCCCAATATCTTGCTCTTGAAATTGGCCAATCAGAAATTGAATCTAACCAATTATCAAATCTTTCTTTTGCCCATTCCGGATACCAAGTTACTTCTTCTTTATTTATTTCTTTTAATCTCTCTCTCATTGGTTCAATTCTTAAAAACCATTGTGGTAAAGCAACTTGAAGCAACGGACTTGAACATCTCCAACAAACAGGATAAGAATGTTTAATTGATTTTTTTCCAAGAATTGCTCCTTTCTCTTCTAAATATTCTATAATTTTAGGATCAAGAGATTTTACTTTTTCTCCACTGTGCCAATTAATGGTTTTATCATAAACTCCAACAATTGTTACTGGACAATAAGCAGAAAGCCCATTTTCTTTTCCAACTTGATAATCTTCTCTACCATGTCCTGGTGCACAATGAACAAGTCCGCTTCCGTCTTCTAAATTAACAAACCTTGCAGAAAGAATTACTTTGTAAGAGTCTTTTTTTAATTCTTCTATATTCTCTAAACATTCGCCTAAGATTGGTTCATATTTCTTGCCTTCAAGTTCTTTTCCTAAAAAGATTTTTCCAAGAGAATAATCTTGCCAACCAAATTCCTTTACAAGTTTAGAAACTAGTTCTTCTGCAACAATGTATTTTGTATCTTCGTGAATTAACTCAACATACTTAAAACCAGGATGAACCATAATTCCTAAATTTGCTGGAAGTGTCCAAGGAGTTGTTGTCCAAACTACAAAGTAAGTATTTGGATCATCAACTGATTTTAACTTTACATAAATAGAATTGTCAACTAAATCTTGATGCTCAATCTCATTAAAAGAAACTGCAGTTTCACAAGTTGGACAAACATGTACTGGGTATTTGTCATGGTACAATAACCCTTTTTCAGTTGCCTTCTTAAAAACCCACCACGCCGTTTCCATATATGATTTATCAAGTGTTCTATAGGGATTTACCCAATCCATCCATTGTCCAAGATTATAAATTTCTTTAGACATATCATCAATATGCTCAGTTGCAAACTTCTTACATTCAATTGTGAATTTATCAATTCCAAACTTTTCAATATCTTCTTTTGATTTTAAGCCATATGCTTTTTGCACCTTTGCTTCAATTGGAACTCCATGAGTATCAAAACCAGGTATATCTAAAACATTATACCCAGACATTCTCCTGTATCTTATAATTAAGTCTTTTAGGATTCTATTCATTGCAGTTCCTAAATGCAAGTGACCAGAAGCATAAGGTGGGCCGTCTACAAAGTAATAGTTCTTTGTTGATTTCTTACTTCTTATTTTTTCTGGAATTCCATTTACTTCCCAATAACTTTTAATTTCTTTTTCTGTTTTATTACTAAATTGTTCTGACATATTAATTTTCCGTTTTTAATTAGAAATACCAGTTCTTACAAAAAGAACCAAACTAATATATATTTAAGATAAGAAAAAGTTTTTAAAATAGTTTAATTTTATTTATTGCCTATAATCTCGTCATAAAAATCATTTATTGTTGATGCAAAATTTTGGGTTTTTTCTTTTCTAAATTCAATATTATTTTCTTCAAGAAGAATGAAAACGTCAGCAATTATTGATTCAGTATATCCTAAAGATAATAAGATACTTTGAGTTTCTTCTTTTGTGTATTTATAAGTAAATGGCTTGATTATCAAATATAAAAAATCAACTTGCTTACTAGGATCAATCTCTGTAGAATTTGGTAATGGAGGAACTACTTTAACTGATGATTTCTGAATGTCTTTTTCTGAAATTTTACTTTTCTCAAATTTTTCGGTTTTAATATTTTTTGCAATAAAAATTTCCATTTTCTTTTGTCTATCCTCTAAATGAGAAACATAGCTTTTAAGCGAAACCATTTCTGCATAGATTTCTTTTAAAATTATAAAATCATCATGAATCTTTGAAATAAATAATTCTTTTGTAGCTTTAGAAGATGCCAAATCAATTTTCAATTTATTTTCAAATTCTTGCTCTTTAACAGTTTGATAAATAATGTCTTCAGATGCCTCTTTACTAAAACCATTATTTATTAATAATTCTAAAATCCAAGATCTATTCCCATTCATCTTTATTAAATATTTAATTGCTTTTTTAATACTGTCAACTGATTTCTGCGTTGTTTTCTCTTTTATTTCTAATATTTCTTTTTCATTTTGTATTTTTTGTTTTTGCTCTTCTTTTGATTTTTCATTTATTTTTAAAAGATCAATATATATCTTTTCTGGCATTCTCATAATTAAAAATCCCTCAATAAAGAATAATATAAAGATAATCAAAGATATTAAAATTGGGATAATTAACGGTTGTCTTAATGATTCAAAAAAACTTAGATTAAAAATTAAAACTATACTTGTAATAGACAGAACTACTCCAACACTCCAATAAATATATCTGATTTGTCTTAAATGTTTAAAACTATAAATTAATTTTTCTGAAGCGTCTTTATCGATTCCTATATAATCAGATAAAACTTGTATTGCTTCTTTAGAACAATTTTTAGACAACACATAATTTAGTGTTTTCCTTAGATTTTTTATTAATTGTTTTAATTTTTTTGCTTTTTCTTCTGTATTTATTGTGTCTTCAATTTTTTGAATATCTTTCTCTCTAGTAATTGATAAATAACTAACCTGAGATATCTTAGATACAAATATTCCAACTATAAAAAACAAAATAAAGATAATTAACGAAATTGCAGGAACAATAAATGCAGATTCTGTTGATGAAAAAATATACTGATTCTTTAATAAGAGATAATTTAATAGCCCGAAGACTACCCCAAATATCCAAAAAAATATTTTCTTAGTATCTTGTACAATCATATTAATGAAATAGATTAGAAATATGTTTTTAAAGATATTTATTTAAGAAAAATTCCAAAGGTGGGGGAAGCAGGATTTGAACCTGCGACCTTTGGTGTATAAGACCACTGCTCTGACCAGGCTGAGCTATACCCCCATTACATTTGGTACTTTTATAAAAAGTGTTTAAAAAAACTGGTCTATTAAATAATATAATCGTAGAAATCTATTTAAAGGTTATTTAATTATAATTGGGATCTAAAATTTCCAGAATTAACATCTACATCTTTTGAGAATTCTTCAAACTGGCCAAATCTACCTATGTTAAGTCTCATTGATTTTTGGAATTCTGAAGAAAATAAATTCTTGAACAAATATGTCTTTCCAATTTGGATTCTGTTGATGGCATCATCCCACATTGTAAGATATACAGTTCCAGTTTCATCTCCAATTAGAATCTCACAAACATTATGTCTTGTTTCATCGAGTTTAGAAACAACTTCTCTGATGTTTGTTTTTTCGATAACCTTAGCTACTAAATCTACCTTTTTTTGAAAATGCTTTATGTCTTGTATTTTTTCTAATATCATCTCTCATCAAAGGTTTGGTTTTTATTATATACTTAAGTTAAGAAGTTATTTAAAAACCTTGCGATTTTAGAAAAAAATAGAAAAAAGGGATTTAATTAATCCCCAAATTAAAACTTATTTAACTGAGACGCAGGCAGAACCATTACAAACAGGAGTTAATACTATGGTTATAGAGGCGCCATCTGTGTTGTAAGTATATCCTACTGAAGAAGCTTTAGCTCCTCTTGCACAACATAAACCATCAGCAGCCGTAATAAGTTCTCCACCTTCTTGTAGTTTATCTAATGCTTGATCTATTACTTCTTTCTGTTGTAAACTGAATTTTGCATTCCCCGTGGTTACAATATTTGTAATTAGTAATCCAATTACTACGCCAATAACTAAAGCAACTACTGCCCAAATTATTAATTTTGTATTATTTTCTTTTGCCATTTTTTTATTTCATCTCCTTTTTTAAGTTAATTAATTTAATTAATATAAAAACAAAGATGCGATATATATCCTTCGGCGAGTTGGCTCACACTCCGTCCAAGAATTAGTGTATTTAAGAAAAGAAAAAGAAAAGATTAGAGATAAACTTATATTTAAAAATGTGTTCTAACATTTATTAGTTATAAATTTGTTAAAATTAATGGAGGAATAATTAAAATGCCTATCCCAAAACCAAGATTAAGAATAAAAAAAAAATTAATTAAACAAAAAACTGCAATTATTAGTGAAAGACCTGAAAAATCAAAACCAATAAAATATCTTTCCAAAAATTCAGAATTAAATCAAAGAAAGTACAATAGAGAACCATTTAAAAGTTTTGAAGAGAAATACTTTGTTGAAGGAATTACGGTTTTAGATAATGGCTATAGAATGGGCCAACATTTTGGTCCAGGTATGGAAATACAAAGAATACCATTAGATTTTCCAATAAATGGAGAAGAACTAATTATTACTAAAAAACGCACCTTCAATACAAAAACAGGAAATTACGAAAATTACAACGAATTTGCAAGAATTTGGACAGAAAAAAAAGCGGGAAAAATTGCGCTTAGAACTGAAATTATATATTCAAAAAAAGAAATTGAGAAAATGAAAGCAGAAGGAAAATATTATTGTTAAATAATATTTTACATATCTCCCATATCCATGCCGCCAGGCATTCCCATTGGTGGGCCTCTTGGGCGAGAGGATGCTCCTGCAATGATATCGTCTATCCTTAATATCATTTCAGCAACTTCTGCAGCTGATGTGACTGCTTGAGTCTTAACTGCTATTGGTTCAATTACTTTCTTCTTTTTCATGTCAGCAAGTGCGCCATTAACAACATCAACACCTATGTGTTTATTAGCTGGATCTTGATGTTTGTTTCTTAAAGAAACAATTGTGTCTATTGCATCTAGGCCTGCACTTTCTGCAAGAGTCTTTGGTATGATTTCAAGAACTTCAGCAAATGCTTCAATTGCAAGTTGTTCTCTTCCGCCAATTGTCTTTGCAAATTCTTTTAATCTTAAAGCAACTTCAATTTCTGATGAACCACCAGCTGCAACAAATCTTCCTGTTTTAAGAGTTGAGATTACTGCACCGATAGCGTCAGTTAATGTTCTTTCTGTTTCTGCTAGAACTTGCTCTGATGTTCCTCTTAAAAGTATTGTCACATAACCTGGGTTAGGGCAACCTTCAATAAACAACATGAAGTCTCCTGCAATCTTTTTATCATAAACGTGTTCTGCTGTTCCTAAGTCTTTTGCACTTACATCTTTTAATCTATTAACAATCTTTGCGCCAGTAGCTTTAGCAAGTCTTTCAATATCTCCTTGTCTTGCTCTTCTGATAGCAAGAACTCCAGCCTTAGCTAAGAAGTGTTGAGCAAGTTCATCAATCCCTTTTTGACAAACAACAACATTTGCACCAGTTGCTACAATTCTATCAACCATTGTTTTTAGAACATGCTCTTCTTGGTCAATAAATGCTTGAAGTTGATCAGGTGAAGTAATTTGTATCTTTGCTTCTGTTTCTGGTTCTTTAACTTCTAATGCTGAACTTACTAAAAGAATTTTTGCATTCTTAATATTCTTTGGCATCTCTGAATGAACAATTTCTTTATCAAGAACAATT
>Ga0172381_10001499_pt1 | contig 27185 bp, 24 predicted proteins | sample Leawel6488metaG_FD_119754 | JGI IMG/M metagenome (GOLD analysis project Ga0172381, IMG submission 119754) | Leachate microbial communities from a municipal landfill in Southern Ontario, Canada - Leachate well 64-88 metaG | ecosystem: Engineered > Solid waste > Landfill > Unclassified | place... | reverse complement strand
TTCGCTAATTGTAATTCTAACATTTTTTCATTTTAAAATTACTCCTTTAAAAATTTCATGGGAAACTTCATTGTGGAAAAAATATTTTAGAATGTCTTGGCCATTGGCGCTGGTTTTGTTATTTAGTAATACATATCTGAACATAGACTCAACTATTATGGGATATTTGAATCAAATTGTTGAAACCGGATGGTATAATGCGGCCCACAAAATTATTTTGGTTACTTTGATTCCAGCAGAATTAATTTCAATCAGTTTTTTTCCTACTTTAAGTCTGGCATTTAAGGAATCAAGAGAAAGGCTTCAAAATGTATGGGATCATTTTAATGGGGCAATTATGTTGTTGGTATTTCCTATGATTGTGGGTGGGATTGCTTTGGCTTCCAAAATAATCAATTGGGTGTTTGATCCTACATTTAATCCAGCAATTTTGTCTTTTCAAATGTTAATTATAGTAACAGGTCTTTCTTTTTTATGTAGTCCATTATTGAAAATGCTTATAGTGTGCCACCAAGAAAAAAAGATATTTTGGGTATATTTTATGGGCACCATTACCAATATAATTTTAAATATTATTTTAGTACCCAAATATAGTTTGTATGGAGCATCTGTTTCTTTGATATTTACTTTTGTTGTTATATTGCTTTCACTTTTGTGGATTAATATCAAGTTTAATTTTGTAAATATCTTTAACAAAAAAATATTTTTAATTATATTTAATTCTGTTTTTGCTAGCGTTCTGATGTTTTTTATAATTACTAATAATTTTGTTTATAATAAACTTAATGCTCCCAAATTGATTATTTTGGGATCTATTATTTATTGTATAACAATTTTGTTTTTAATGAAAAATATAAATTTACTGAAATGGAAAAAAATATTGAAATAATAACAAAAAAGGGGATATGTATGTCCTGCGGGGTTTGTTCTGCTATTTGTCCAGAAGGAGCAATAAGTATGACTTTGGAAAAAGGAGTTTATATACCTAAAATTGATAAAAAGAAATGTATAAATTGTTCAAAATGCTTATTGGTTTGCCCTAAAAATAAATCTATTCTTAAAAAAACTAACAATATATTGGCTGGTAATTATATAAAATGTTATTCTGGTTTTTCTGTTGATAAAAATTTAAGATTTGAATCATCGTCTGGTGGGGTTATTCCAGCTATTTTGAATTTTGCTTTGCAAAAAAAAATAATAGATGGAGTTTTGATGGTAAAATCATCAAAAGAAAGTCCTATAATAAATGAATATTTTATTGCTAAAACAAAAGAAGATGTATATTTGGGGATTGGATCAAAATATGGCCCCGTAAAATTAGACGAAGTTTTAAAAAAGTTAAAAAATTTATCTGGTAAATTTATATTTGTAGGCAAGCCTTGCGATATAGAGGCAATGAAAAAAGCAGAAAAAATAGATAGAAATTTAGAAGGGAAAATTATTCTATATTTTGGACTTTTTTGCAATCATACACCAAATTTATTTGCAACAAGATTTTTATTAGATAAATTAAAAATAAAAAATTTAGATTTTTTAAAATATAGAGGTGGTGGGTGGCCAGGGTTTATGACAATAGTTCAAAAAGACAAAAAAATAAAAGTGCCAATTTCCTCATATTGGAATATTATTGGTTCGGATTATTTTACACCAGAAGGATGTTTGACTTGTAGTGATCATCTTTCCGAGTTGGCTGATATTTCTTTTGGAGATGCATGGTTGCCAGAATTTAAAAATGATAAATTGGGTACATCAATAATTATCTCTAGAACAGAAAAAGGATGCGATTTATTAAAAAAAGCTAAAAATGCAATATCAATTTCTCCACTAAAAATACAAAGAATTATAAGCTCTCAAATAATACAACTTTATTTGAAGAAAAAAATAATTAAAGCAAGAACAAAATTATTAAAAAAAGATATAGTTTATGAAAATGTTTTAGAGCCAAATATTATAGACTATATTGCATCTGGTCTTTTATTAATTAATTCAAAATTACCACCAATAAAAATGTTTTTTTTATATAATAAAATAGTTAAGCATTTTTGTTACAGATTGGCAAAAATTTATTTTAAAAAATATGAAGATATTAATAACTAATTATGGGAATAGATTTAACAAAGGAACAGCGGCAATTTTACATGCCCAAATTAATTCTTTAAAGGAGAAATTTCCAAGCGCTAATTTTTGGATATTTACTTATTATCCAGATATAAAAAATCACATTAATAGAGATTATATTGAATTTTTTGAGATAATTGGTAGATTTTCAAGAAAAAATTATATAAAAAATATAAAAACTTTATTTTACTTATTTTGGTGTATTTTCTGGAGATTTATGAATTATCTTGGTATTGAAATTTGGCTGCCATTAAATTTAAAAAAATATTACTTAGCGGATTTAATAATTGATACTGGGGGAGATGGGTTGACCGAGGACTATGGAACCCCTTTAAATATTGTCACAAATCTTCTTTTTGGAATATTTTTAAAAAAGAAAGTTGTTATTTATGCAGAATCAATAGGATTGTTTAAAAAATGGTATAACAGATTTATGGTGAGATATTTATTAAATAGAGTTGTCCTAATAACAGTAAGAGATGAAATTTCAATAAAAAATATAAATAAATTAGGAGTTAAAAAACCAATATTTTTAACTGCCGACCCTGCTTTTTTATTAAATCCCATAACAGAAGAAAAAGTAAAAACAATTTTATCCAATGAAAAAACTACGTGTCCATTTGTTGGTTTTTCTGTAAGTAAATTATTTTCAAGATATAAATTTAAAAATTTTACAGAAGATAATTATAAAAAATATATTTTATCAACAATAGAAATTATTAATTATATAAATAATAATTTGAATATGAATGTTGTTTTTATTCCGCATGTGATTGACCAAGGAAACGATGATAGAGTTGTAGCAGAAGAAATATTGAAATTAGTAGAAAATAAAGAAATGGTTTTTTCTATAAAAAATGAATATAGTCCAGAAGAATTAAAAGGTATTATTGGAAAAAGTGAAATTTTTATTGGTGCAAGAATGCATTCTTGTATTGCTTCTACTTCTATGGAAGTTCCTACAATAGCAATAGCTTATAGCCATAAAACATATGGAATAATAGGAAAAATGTTAGGATATGATAATTTAATCTTAGATATTTCAAATGTCAATTTGGATAGTTTTAAAAAAGCATTAAATTTTGTATGTGAAAATAAAGAAAAAATAAAAAAAGATTTAAAAATAAAAATATCAGAGGTAAAAAATAAATCGCTAAAAACAAATGAATTAATTAAAAAAATATGAAAAAATTAAAAACAATTATTGCGCCAATTTATAAAAAATTCTTTTTGGATTTTGATTATATTCTAAAAAGAAATCTCTTTGACTGTGAATCAATTTTGGATTTGGGTTGTGGACACAATTCTCATATAAGATTTTGTGATGCTAAATATAAAGTGGGAGTTGAGTTGTTTGACAGATACATAAAAGAAAGTCAAGAAAAAGGTATTCATAATAAATATATCAAAAGTGATGTAACAAAAGTTGATTTTGAGCCAAATTCATTTGATGCAATAATAATGATAGATGTACTGGAGCATTTAAAAAAGGAAGATGCATTGGAGCTGATTAAAAAAATGAATATTTGGGCAAAGAAAAAAATAATAATACTCACTCCAAATGGTTTTATGCATCAAGAAAATGTTGACAATAATCATTTGCAAGATCATTTATCTGGATGGGAATTTGAAGAATTCAAAAAATTGGGATTTGATGTATATGGTATAAATGGTTTAAAGCACCTTAGAGGTGATGGGGCACTTGTAAAATATAAACCAGTATTATTTTGGATAATAATATCTGGATTAACCCAAAAAATTATTTATTATTTTCCCAAATTTGCATTTCATCTTTATGCAATTAAAAATATAAAGAAATAAAAATGAATTTAAAAAATAAAAAAATTTTAGTAACAGGCGGAGCTGGCTTTATTGGATCTCATATTGTAGATTATCTTATTAATAATGGGGCAGATGTTTTTATAATAGATAATCTTTGCACTGGTAAAAAAGAAAATTTGAATTCAAAAGCAAAATTTTATGAGTTGAATATTGCCGACCTCAAAGTAATAGACATAATTCAAAAAGAAAAACCAGAAATAATTTATCATTTTGCATTTAATGTTTTGGTTCCAAAATCAGTAGAAAATCCCTTGATTGATATGGATAGTATTTTTGGATCATTAAATATTTTAACGGCAGCTCAAAAGTGTAAAACAAAAAAAATAATATTTTCTTCTTCGGGATTTGTTTATGGAAATACATTAGATTTACCCGTAAAAGAAAATGCACCCATCGATCCTATTTCTCCATATGTGGTTGCTAAATGTGCAGTAGAAAATTATTTAGAATTTTTTAATAAAGCTTACGATTTGCCTTATGTAGTTTTTAGAAACGCAGCTGTTTATGGCCCAAGACAAATTACAGGAGCTATGGCAGATTATATAAGAAAATTAAAAGCAAATGAACAGGCCGATATTTGGGGAGATGGAAACAAAACAAGAGATTATATTTATATAGATGATGTTATTAATGCAAACATTTTAGCATTAGATTTATCAGATGATTTTGAAAATCCAGTTTTTAATTTGGGCAGTGGAAAAGAAACAACTTTAAATGAATTATATTTAAAAATTGCAAACATATTGGGTAAAAAAGCAGATCCGATTTATCATCCAGATAGACCGGGGGAACAAATAAGGTATTGTTTAGATGGTAAAAAAGCTCAAAAAATTCTTGGTTGGAAAATAAAATATAATCTAGATGATGGTCTTAAAAAAATAATTTTTTAAAATGGAAAAAAATTTTTTAATTTCTATAATCACTCCCAATTTTAATCGCGCAAAATTTTTGGAAAAAACAATTTTAAGTATAAAAAATCAAAAGTATCCACTTGTAGAGCATATTATAATAGATGGTGGGTCTACCGACAGAAGTATAGAAATAATTAAAAAATATGAAGGAACTTATAATTTAAAATGGATTTCAGAAAAAGATGAAGGCTGTGCCGATGCAATGGAAAAAGGATTTAAATTGGCAACTGGCGACATTTTTTGTTGGTTGGATTCAGATGATATTTATCTTGATGGAGCAATAGAAAAAGTAATGAAAATTTTTAAAGATAATCCCGAAATAGATGTTGTTTTTGGTGATATGTTAATTTGTGATCAAAATGATAAAATTATAGATTATACAAAGCGCACGATTTTTGATAAAGAAATGTTGATCTATATTGGTACAAACATTAGCCCACAGGCTGCATTTTGGAAAAGAGAAGCCCATGAAAAAATTGGAGGTATAGATATAAATTTTAAAAGATGCGCTGATTACGATTTTTTCTGTCGCTTAGCCGAATCAAATGCTAAATTTTTTCATTTAAAAGATTTTTTGGCAGTTTATAGGCATCATCCAGAACAACTCACAAAATCAATTGATCTTTGTAAATTGGAAGCCAATCAGATATCAAAAAAATATTCTGATAACATTTTTGGGTTAAATTTAAAATTTAGAAAAATAAAAATTTATTTTAAGAGAGCTTTTTGTTTTATAAAGCAGGGAGATCTATGGTATGTTTTAAGAAGTATTTTAAAAAGATTTAAAATTATAAAATGAAATTATTAAATAAAATAATTAGAAAAACTTTTTTTATATGGGAAAAATTTGGTTTTTTTGTGATACCAAATCATTTTTATGAGCCCATTCCAGATATTAAAAAATTAAGAAATAAAAAATGGTCTAATTATTCAGAATTGATTGGTATTGATATGCGAAATCAAAATCAAAAAAATTTATTAAATTTATTTTTTAATAAATTTAAAAAAGAATATGATTTAATTTCAATGGAAAAAGGAAATAGTGAATTTGGACCAGTTGATGCAGAAATTTTATATTGTATGGTAAGAGAACTAAAACCCAAAAAAATAATTGAAATTGGATCTGGGTATTCAACAAATATAATTATAGAAGCTATATTAAAAAATAAAAAAGAATTTGGAGTGGCATGTGATCTAAAATCAGTGGATCCTTTTGCCAAAGATTTTATTAAAAATAAAAAATTTGATTTTTTTGAATTGATAAAAAAAGAAATTCAAGATATTTCGCTGGAATTTTTTAATAATTTAGAAGAAAATGACATTCTTTTTATAGATTCAAGTCATGTATTAAAAACAGGAAGCGATGTCCAATATGAATATTTAGAAATACTGCCAAGGATAAACAATGGTGTGATTATCCATAGTCACGATATTTTTTTGCCACTTGAATATCCAAAGGATTGGATTTTAAAAGAATATAGATTTTTTAACGAACAATATTTATTGCAAGCATTTTTAGCTTTTAATAAAGAGTTTGAAATTTTGTGGTCTAGTAGTTATATGAATTTTAAGCACAAAAATGTCCTTTTTGAGAGATTCAAATCATTTGATAAAAAAAATAGTGCACCAAGTAGTTTTTGGATAAAAAGAAAAAAATAAAAATATGAACATAGAAGAATATTCAAAATATAAACAATTTTATACAGGTAAGGCTCCAAAATTGCTATTAAAATATTTAAATTTATTTTATTGGAATAATTTTTTGGATTTGGGTTGTGGAGATGGATCTTTGTTATATGCGTTAAATAAAAAAAATTATTTGGATGGAAAAAAAGTTTATGCAATTGATTTATCTGAAAATAGAATAAATTTAGTAAAAAAAATAAACAAAAATTTTGTATGTTTTGTTGACGATGCTTGTAATATAAAAGAAATTAAAGATAATAATATAGATTTTATAGTATCAGAGCAAGTAATAGAGCATGTTGAAGATGATGATGCTATGGCAAAAGAAATTTATAGGATTTTAAGATTAGGTGGAATTATTTATCTTTCTACGGTTTTTAAAAAATGGTACGGATGGTATTTTTATAAATGTAATGGAAAATGGAGATTGGATCCCACACATATTAGAGAGTATAATAATGAAATTGAATTATTAAAATTTTTTCCCAAAGAAAAATTTGAACTTTTAGAAAATAAAAAAACAGTAGTAAAAAGATCCATTATTGATTTTATTTTTAAAAGATTTGGAGTTGATAGAGAAATATTTATTAAATTTCCATTTTTTCAATGGATTAGAAATGTTAAAATTTTTATACCCGGTTATTATAATTGGGAAATTGTTTTAAAGAAAAAATGACAAAAAATATTGAAAAAAAATATAAAATAGCCATTGTTTCTCCGACGCCATTTTATTATCATATCCCTTTGTATAAAGAACTTGCAGTTAATTCAGAAATAAATTTTGTGGTATATTATTGTTCGGATGAAACTATTAAGGGGGAAGATATAAAAAAAATGTATAAATCCAGGGGACATATTGCAAATAAAAAAGAACTTTTGGGTGGATATAAATATAAGTTTTTTAAAAACTATTCACCAAATCCTTCTTTTATGAATTGGCCATTTGGATTGATTAATTTTGGAATTTGTAAAGAAATTTTTAAAGAAAGACCTGATGTTGTAATTTTACAATCTTGGACTAACTTAACTTGGTGGATGGCATTTATTTGTTGTCTTTTAACAAACACAAAGATTATGTTTATGACAGACTCTAATATTTTATCCGAGCCATCAAAGTCTTTTTTAAAAATAAGTTTTAAAAAAGTATTTTTAGGTAATTTTTTATTTAAATATTCATTTGGATTTTTAACTTCTGGTTTGGCAAATGAGAATTTTTATAAATATTATAATGTGCCTGATAGTAAAATAATAAGATCATCTTTTTCTTGGGGGTACAAAAACATTTTATTAAAAGCTAAAAATTTAAAATCAAAAAGAGACGAACTGAGAAAAAAATTTAATTTAAAAAAAGATGACTTTATAATTTTATATGTAGGGAGATTATCTGAAGAGAAAAATCCACTAATAATTTTGGATGCTTATAAAAATGTTGAAAGTATAAATAAAAAATTATTTATTATTGGAGATGGTCCAATGAGAAAAGATTTTGAAAAAAAAATAAATGATTTAAATCTTAAAAATATAAATATTGTAGGATTTGTTCCACACGAAAAAATATTTGAATTTTATACAATGTCGGATCTTTTGATTTTACCTTCAAAACATGAAACATGGGGCATAGTGGTAAGCGAAGCAATGTGTTTTGGCCTTCCAATTGTGGCATCTAATAGAATTGGAGCAGCTGTTGATTTAGTAGAAAATGGAAAAAATGGATTTATTTTTCCTTTTAATGATGCTGATATCTTATCTCAATCAATAGAAAAAATTATAAATCTTCAAGAAAAAGACAGGATATCCTTTAGAGAAGAGTCTTTTAAAAAAATAAATAATTGGATAAACAATTTAAATTTTATTTCGGGAATTATTAACAAATTAAAACATCAAAATGACAAAAAATAATTTGATAAAAAAAATATCCTACAATCCGGTTTTAATAAAATTAATAACATTACTTCATCTAAGAAGTATTCTTAGAAAAGTTTATTATTTTTTGAATCATCCCCAAAATGGAATTTTGGAAATTAGTTTGGCTGGAATTTCATCTAAATTTTTAATCAATAATCCAGATGAATTTCGTCTTACAGAATCTGTAACAGGAGAAAATGGAGAAAAAAAAGTTTTAGAAAAATTTATTTCTTTGATAAAAAAGGGAGATGTTGTTTATGATGTAGGAGCAAATACTGGTGTATATTCTATTTTTTTAGCAAAATCAGTTGGTATAAATGGAAAAATTGTTGCGTTTGAACCAGAAATAGAAAGCATTAAAAAATTGAAAGAAAATATAAAATTAAATGATATTAATAATATTTTTATTGTTGAAAAAGCATTGGGAGAAAAAAATGAAATATCAAAATTATATATTGGCAAAACAACAGGAAATTTTAGCTTGGTTAATTTGTATGAAAAAGAAGAAAAATATCAACAAGTGGATATTGTAAACGGAGATGAATTAATTGAAAAAATTAAACTTCCCATTCCGAAAGCATTAAAAATTGATGTAGAAGGATATGAATATTCTGTTTTGTTTGGATTAAAAAACACCCTTCAAAATACTAATTGTAAAATAATATGTTGTGAAATTCATTTGGGATTATTTCCAGAGGGAATCACAGATGAAAAAATTATTGATTTAATAAAATCTTTTGGTTTTTCAAAAATAGAAATATTTAAAAGAGCTTTTAGTGCATATCATATAATTGCTCAAAAAGATTAATAATAAATGAGATATAAAATTTTAATTTGTGCATACTCTTGTGTTTCTGAAAGTGGAGTGAAAAATATAGGTGGTGAAGCAGAATTGGGTTGGAATATTGTTAAAGAACTCGGTCGTTTTTTTGATGTTTATGTTTTAACACATGCACACAATCAAAAAAGTATAAAAAAGTTGTTGTTAAAAGATTCACAAAAAAATATAAATTTTATTTATATTAGATTGCCAAAAGTATTTAATTTTTTAGAAAAATTTCACAAGGGTGGCATACAAATTTATTCTTATTTATGGCAAATTAAAGCATATTTTATTGCAAAAAATTTACACAAAAAATATAATTTTGATTTATTTCATCATATAACTTATGCAAACGATTGGATGGCAAGTTATATTGGAGCGTTGTTGCCAATTCCATATATTAGGGGTCCTGGTGGTGGAGCACATAAGGTACCCAAAGAATTTATAAAACAATATAATACAAAACAAAAGTTAGGAGAAATAGTTAGAAGTATTGGTCAATTTATATTTCGCCACGATCCATTTTTTATAATTGGACAAAATAAAGCAAAAACTATTTTAGTATGCAATAAAGAATCTTTTGATGCACTATCATTAAAGTGGCAAAAAAAAGCTCTTCTTTTTCCTGTTAATGGAATATCTAAAAAAGAATTTGAAGATTTTAAAAATTTAGAAGTTTTAAAAAACAAAAATAATTTTGTTATATTATCTGCTGGAAAGTTAATTAAAATTAAGGGTTTCGATTTGGTGATAAAATCATTTAAATTTTTTAATGATAAATTTGAAAATACCACACTTAAAATTATAGGTAGTGGACCAGAGGAAATTAATTTAAAAAAAATAGTTCAAAAATTAGGTCTTGAAAATAAAGTTGTCTTTGATCAATGGGTGCCACGCGAAAAACTATTAAAAGAAATGTTTTTTTCGGACATTTTTTTATTTTTGAGCTTGCGAGATGGAGGTGGACAAGTTGTTGTAGAAGCAATGGCATCAGGAAAACCAGTTGTATGTTTTGATATTGCTGGTCCAGGTTTCCATATTGATGAAAGCTGTGGAATAAAAATAAAACCAGAGAATCCAGAACAAGCAATAAAAAATACAGCCATAGCTTTGGAGAAATTATACAAAGATAAAGAATTGCGAAAAGAAAAAGGTAAAAACGGAAAAGAAAAAGCAGAAAGAGAATATGAATGGGAAAAACTTGGGAATAAATTAAAAATAATTTATGAAAAATTTTTATGACAAAAAATTTTTTAGAAAAATTTAAAAACAATTATGAATTTATTTTAGTAGGATTTTTATGGATTTGCGTTTGGGCTACTTACAATACAGATATTTTTAGATTTTTTAATTATGGTTTCCCAAACAATTTTTTTGATTTAATTCATGGAATTCGTAGTCTTTTTCCATTTGTTGCACTAATAATATCTATTTTTATTTTAATTAAAAATAAAAAATTTGATAAAAATTTCTTAAAAAGTCCAATGGGTTTACTTTTTCTTTATTCGGTTGTGGGAACAACAGCATCAATATTTTCAAAAAATGTTTTAGGATCTTTTTATTGGGGAATATTATATGGATCTGTAATAATTATATTATTTGCCATAGCAAAAAGTCCAAATTTTAAATCAAAAATTATTTTTTTAATTAAGATAAATTTTATTATTGCAGCGATAATATCAATTGGATTGTTAATCTTTTTTTTAATTCAACCAGGAGTTGTTTCTTCTTTTACTTATAATTTTTTAATTTGTTATGAAAGACCATATGAAACCTTTGCAGAAATAAAAGCAGAAACAAATACTTTTGATATGGCCGGAACAAGGCCAACTGGCTGGGGAAGATATGCCGGATTTCTTTCTGTTGTATTTCTTACAATATTTTTTTGTAGCAAAAAAGAAAAAAGAATATTATGGTTTTTGCTATTTTTATTTTTTTTATTTACACTTTTATTCTCAAAAGGAAAAACAGAAATAATATCTTTTTTTATTGTTGCTATTTTGATAATTTGGTGGTTTAAAAAAATAAATATACTTTCTTTATTGGGATTATTTTTAATTTTCTTAATTGCTATTTTAATAATTTTTTATAAAATTCCATGCGAAAATTCTTTTAATTTTTTGAGTTATATAAATTCATCTCAAAACGCAAATCTTCATCAATCTAATTCAAAAAATTTAAACCCCCAAATTATTTTAAAAGATATTAAAACGATTTCAACTTTAAGCGGAAGAACCAGCGGAGTTTGGAAAGATTCTATAAATCTTTTTTATAGTAGTCCAATTATAGGATATGGATTTCAAGCGGATAGATTCTTTTTAAATGGTCAACACACACACAACTCTATATTGCACGCATTAGTTCAGTCGGGAATACTTGGAACATTATTTTTTGTTTTAGCATATCTTTCTACTTTTATAATTTTACTTAGATTATTTAAAATTTATAAAGTTAAGGAAGAAGATAAAAAATTTTTATTAATTTTTTTATTTGTTTTAATATTTTTTGGCATTAGAAGCATAACAGAATCTGTGGCATTCTTTAGTGCAGACTGGCTTTTTGTCGCGCCAATTATAGCATACACACAATTTTTATATGAAGATAAAAAGCAAGAAAAAAATAATTTTGGTAAAAGTCCATCAATAAATTTTTGTGATATTAAAATAGATGTAGTTTCAATAAAAGACGTTTTAAACAAAATTGATTTTTGGATAAATTCAGAAAAACAAAAAACGCATTGGATTGTAGCAACTGGCATGCATGGAATAGTAGAAGCTCATAGAAATAGAAATTTTAAAAAAATCTTAAGTTTTGCCGATTTATTTGTTCCAGATGGAATTTCTTTAATAATGGTGGCCAACTTAAAGGGATATAAAATTAAAAAAAGAATTTCTGGTCCAGACTTAATGACAGAATTATTAAAAAATAAAAATTATTCACATTTTTTATATGGAGACACAAATGAAACTTTGTCTGCTTTAAAAGAAAAATTTTCAGATAATAAAATTGTCGGAATGTATTCACCAACTCTAGAGGAGGTTTTGAATTCAGAAAAAAATATTGAAAATATAAATAATGCAAATCCAGATATTTTGTGGGTGGGACTTGGTCTTCCGAAACAAGAAAAATGGATTTTTCAAAATAAAGATAAGTTAAATGTCCCCGCTATAATTGGAGTTGGAGCTGCATTTAAGTTTTTATCGGGGAAGGTAAAAAGAGCTCCAAAATGGGTTGGGGATTTGGGTTTTGAATGGCTTTGGAGATTATTTTGCGAACCCAAAAAAACATGGAAAAGAGTTTTTGTCTATATGCCCATATTTTTTTACCTAGTTTTAAAAGATTTTTTGAACTTGAATAAAAAATGAAAATATGATAGTTTGATTTAATTAATAAACTATATCCAAATAGTTATGGAAAACAAAAACAAAAGAATTTTAGTCACAGGAGCAGGAGGATTCATTGGACATTTTTTGGTTAGATTTTTGAAGGAAAAAGGATGTTGGGTTAGAGGGGTTGATATAAAATATCCGGAATATTCTGCAAAGAATGAAGCAGACGAGTTTTTAATTTTGGATTTGAGATTTTTAGAAAATTGCTTAAAGGCAACCGAAGGAATAGATGAAGTTTATACTTTGGCAGCCAATATGGGAGGGATTGGATTTATTACCTTTCATAATTCAGATGTTTTGTATGATAATGTTTGTATAAATGCAAATATGGCAGAAGCTTCAAAACAAAATAAAGTAAAAAGATTATTTTATTCTTCTTCTGCTTGTATTTATCCTACATTTAAACAAGAAACTCCAGATTTAGTAGCACTAAAAGAATCTGATGCGTATCCCGCCGATCCAGACAACGAATATGGTTGGGAAAAATTATTTTCAGAAAGACTATTTAAAAGTTACGGAGAATTTTATGAAGTAAGAATTGCAAGATTTCATAATATTTTTGGACCAGAGGGAACTTATGATGGCGGTAGAGAAAAAGCTCCGGCGGCCTTATGTAGAAAGGTTGCTCTATTAAAAAATGGTGATGAAATAGAAATTTGGGGAGATGGAAAACAAACAAGATCTTTTTGTTATATTGATGACTGCATAGAAGGAGTTTATCGTTTAATGAGTTCAAATTTCAAAGAACCTTTAAATATCGGATCTGATAGATTGGTTACAATGGATGAAATGGTTGATATTATTTCTGAAATTTCTTCTAAAAAAGAGTTATCCGCAAAAGAAATAATAGAAATTTTATCTAAAAATCCAGAAGAAAAAATAAATACAAAAGAATTAGAAAGTAAAATCTTATTGGCAACAAAAAAGATTTTAAAGAAAAAATATTTACTTGATAAACCACAAGGAGTAAGAGGTAGAAATTCTGATAATATTCTTTGTAAAGAAATATTAAACTGGGAACCACAAATTTCTCTTGAAGATGGACTTAAAAAAACTTATTTTTGGATAGAATCTCAACTAAAAAATAAAGTTTAGTTATGGAGCAAAATAAAAAAATTTGCGTAGAGCAAGTTTCAGAAGAGTGGTTTAAGGATAATATCTCGGAGAATAAAAATAAATTTTATTTAGTTTTTAAACTGGCGATTGATATGTTTTTTGGGTGCGCTGGTTTTATTTTCTTTATTTTATTGTTTCCAATAACTGCTGTTTTAATAAAAATAGATTCAAATGGAAATATTTTATATAAGCAAGAAAGAATTGGTAAAAATGGTAAAAAATTTATTTTATATAAATTTAGAACAATGACAGAAAACGGAAGAGAATATAAGGATTTTTGGAGAGAAAAAAATAAAGAAAATATCACTTATATAGGATCTATTTTAAGAAAAACTCATTTAGATGAAATCCCTCAGGCAATAAATCTTTTAAAAAGAGACTTGAGTTTTATAGGGCCAAGACCAGAATGGATTCGTCTTGCAGATATTTTTGAAAAAGAGATTCCTTATTATAAATATAGATATATTGTAATGCCAGGAATAATAGGTTGGGCACAAATAAATTTTCCTGCTTCTAAATCTGTTACGGAGGCAAAAGAAAAATTTGAATATGACCTATATTACATAAAAAATCAGTCATTTTTACTAGATTTAGAAATTATTTTAAAATCATTTAAATTGTTTTTTCAGTAGTTTTGAAAAAGAATTTGTGTTATGATAAATAAATTATATGAATTTTTTGAATCAAAAAAATTTTTTTTCTGTTTGTTTTTTCTGTTTACTTTTTTCAGCTTTTTGCGTACAGGCAAATTCCCCAGGAGATGTTGCTAATTTTTATGTAGAAAAAGATTTTGATATTTTAAATCGAGATCAAATACAATCTACATTAGTTAAAACAAGCAATAAGCTAAATTTTTATATAGATAAATCATGGTGGGATTTACAAAGTCAAGATAAAAAAACAAAAATTTTATTATATTTAGATGATTTATCTGTTGAATTTGAAGACAATATTTATCCTAAAATCACTTCTCTTTTTGGATATGAATGGAATCCTGGTATAGACAAAAATTCTAAAATTAATATTTTATTTCAACAAATAAACAATAGCGAAGGAGGATATTTTAGAGAAGCCGATGAATATGAAAAAATACAAGTGCCAATGTCAAATGAAAGAGAGATGCTGTATTTAGCTGTTTTAACTCTAGAAAAGCAAAATGCAAAAATAGCACTGGCACATGAATTTGTTCATCTTATCACCTTCAATCAAAAAAATAAGATTTTAAATATTGAAGAGGATATTTGGTTAAATGAAGCAAGGGCTGACTATTCTTCAACTATCTTGGGATATGATGACGACTACGTTGGTAATAATCTTTGGCAAAGGGTTAAAGATTTTGCAGAAAATCCCTCAGATTCAATAATTGATTGGAATAAAACAAAATATGACTATGCAAGTGTGAGCTTGTTTACTCATTATTTAGTTGATCATTATGGAATAAACGTATTAAAAGATTCTTTAAAATCTAAATATACAGGCATAGATAGTATAAATTATGCATTACAAAATAATGGGGCCAAAGAAAATTTTTCACAGGTTTTTGTTAATTGGACAATTGCTTTAGTTATTAATGACTGTTCAACGAACAGTAAATATTGTTATTTAAATCCAAATTTAAAAAATTTTAAACTGAATCCAACTTTAAACTTTCTTCCATTAATTGGAAGTAGCTCTCTTTCTGTATCTAATGATACAAAAACTTGGTCTGGAAATTGGTTAAAATTTATTGGCGGTAGTGGAGACTTAAAACTAAGTTTTTCTGGGATATTGGGAGTTGATTATTTTTTGCCATATATAGTTGAAGATGATGCCGGTTCAAGAGCAGTAAATTTTGCACAGTTTAATAAAGAAGGCAAAAGTGAAATTAAAATTGATAATTTTGGAAAAGATTATAAATATTTAATTATTATGCCATCGATACAATCAAAAAATTTAATCTTAAATGGTTTGGAATCAAGATATCCTTTTAAATATACCGTTTATATGGTTGGAGACGAACCAAATACCGATCAAGATGTAATACAAAAACTTTTGGAGAAGATTGACTCATTAAAAAAACAAATCGCTGAAATTTTATCTAAAAGAGGAGAAACAATAGTTATTCAGAGTTGTTCAAAAATAGAAAGTAATCTTTATTTGGGGGTTAAAAATAATAATCAAATAAAGTGTTTACAGGAATTTTTAAAATCACAAGGAACTGATATTTATCCAGAAGGATATATAACAGGATTTTTTGGTAATTTGACAGACGCTGCGGTAAAAAGATTTCAAGAAAAATACGCATCTGAAATTTTAATTCCAATTGGACTAAATAGTGGTACAGGATATGTAGGGAATTTAACAAGACAAAAAATAAATTCTATGTTAAACTTTATTAATTAAAAAATGACAAAAGATATTTTTTTAAAAAATGTTTTATTAAAAGACTATACAACTTTTAAAATTGGCGGTCCTGCCAAATATTTTTTTGTTGCAAAATCAAAAGAAGATTTAATAAAGGCGATAGAAATTTCTAAAAAAAATAAATTGCCAATTTTTATTTTGGGAGGAGGAAGTAATATCTTATTTTCAGATAAAGGATTTTGTGGACTAGTGATAAAATTAGAAATTTCTGGAATAGAATTTTCAAAAAACAAAGTTGTTGTTGGTTCTGGAGTCAAATTATCTAATTTTGCAAATATAGTTTCTAAAAATGGTTTTTCGGGATTTGAATGGGCAGTTGGAATTCCCAGCGCAACAGTTGGCGGATCAATATTTGGAAATGCTCAGGCATTTGGTTTTAAAATATCTGATACTGTTGAAAGCGTTGAAGTATTAAATTTAAAAACTTTGAAAATCCAAAAATTTTCAAAACAACAGTGTAAATTTTCTTTAAAAAATAGTATTTTTAAAAAAAATAAAAATTTTGTAATTTTATCAATTATTTTTAAATTAAAAAAGGGAGATAAAGAAGAAATAAAAAATAAAATTCATGAATTTTTAAAATATAGAAAAAAATGTCATCCAATCGAATTTTTTTCGGCTGGGTCTGTTTTTGTAAATCCAGAAAAGAAAAAAGAAATGATTTCTGTTGGTTATCTTATTGAAAAAATTGGATTAAAAGAAAAAAAAATAGGTAATGCACAAATTTCAGAGAAGCATGCAAACTTTATAATTAATTTAGGAAACGCAAAATCGAAAGATGTTGAAGCTTTGATAAAATTAGCAAAACAAAAGGTCAAAAAAAATTTTAATATTAATTTAGAAACAGAAATACAAATTGTAAATTACAAATAATATGAAAATAACAATAAAATCAAAAAATTTGGAAATTACACCAGCATTTAATGTTTTTATAAATAATAAATTAAAATCTTTGGGAAAAATTGTTGGCGAAGATAATTCAGAAATTTCAATTGAGATAAGCAAAGAAACAGAACATCATAGGCACGGAGAAATTTTTTGGGCATCTGGAAATTTAATTTTTGATGGGAAAAAAATATCAGCACAAGAAAGATCTGAAAATGCAAAAAAAGCGGTGGCGAAAATTTTAAAAGAAATTAAAATAGAGTTTAAAAAATATAAATTAAAAAATAAAGATTCTGTCAGGAGGGAGCAAAGAACATCAAAAAAGATCTTGCTTACAACTGATGAAATAAAAGAAGATGGTTCCAAGTAAGATGTTTTTTACAAAAGGTGTTGGTGTTGCAAAACATCAATTAATGTCTTTTGAATTAGCATTGAGAGATGCAGGTATTGAAAAATTTAATTTGGTTTGTGTTTCTTCAATTTTACCCCCGGGATGTCAAAGAGTTACAAGAGAAAGGGGATTGGAACAATTGAAACCCGGCGAAGTAGTTTTTTGTGTGATGGCAAGAAATGCAACAAACGAACCAAACAGATTAATTGCGGCTTCTGTGGGGTGTGCAATTCCCACGGATAAGGGTCAGCAATATGGATATTTGTCAGAACATCATCCTTGCGGAGAAACAGAACAAAAAACAGCAGATACTGCAGAAGATTTGGCAGCAACAATGTTGGCAACAACTTTGGGAGTTGATTTTGATCCAAATTTAGCTTGGGATGAAAGAGAAAAAGTTTATAAAATGTCTGGTAAAATTGTTACTACTACGAATATTACTCAATCTGCACAAGGAAACAAAGACGGACTTTGGACAACGGTTGTTACAGCAGCAATTTTCGTTCCATAAAAAATAAAACTGCCTCTTAAATGGGGCGGTTTTTATTTTACAAAAGACAAAATTTTATGTAGAATAGTTATATGTCATTTTTATCTAAAATTTTTGGAGATTCAAACAAAAAACATATAAAAAATCTTCAGCCAACACTCGAAAAAATAAATTCTTTTTCTAATGATTTTGAAAAATTATCTTCTGAACAAATAAAAGAAAAAACAAAAGAATTTAAAAATAGATTACAAAAAAATGAAACTTTGAATAATATTCTTCCAGAGGCTTTTGCGTTAGTGAGAGAAGCTAGTAGAAGAACTTTAAATCAAAGACATTTTGATTCTCAATTAATTGGTGGTATTGTTTTGCATCAAGGAAAAATTGCAGAAATGAAAACTGGAGAAGGAAAAACTTTGGCTGCAACTTTGCCTGCTTATTTAAACGCACTCGAAGAAAAGGGCGTACATATTATTACAGTTAATGACTATTTAGCAAAAAGAGATATGGTTTGGATGGGACAAATCTTTGATGCTTTGGGACTATCTACAGGATGTATCGTAAATGAATCGGGATATGTTTATGATAAAGAATATAAAAATAGCGAAAAAGATCAACAAAGGGATATCTTAGGTGGATTTAAAGTTTTAGAAAATTTTTTAAAACCAGTATCAAGAAAAGAAGCATATCTTGTAGATATTACCTATGGAACAAATCACGAATTCGGCTTTGATTATTTAAGAGACAATATGGTTTATAGTTCTAGTCAAGAAGTACAACGCGGATATAATTTTGCAATTGTTGACGAAGTAGATTCTATTTTAATTGATGAGGCAAGAGTTCCATTAATTATTTCTGGACAAGAGTCTGAAGCAACTGATAAATATTATAATTTTGCTAAAGTTGTTTTACCCTTAGAAAAAGAAAAAGATTATGTAATTGATGAAAAATTAAAAACAGTAACTTTTACAGAACAAGGTCAAAATAGAGTTGTAAAAAGTCTTGGGTCTGATCCTTGGATGGAAAATGATATTACAACAACTCATCAATTAGAATCGGCATTGAAAGCCAAATCATTATTTTTAAAAGACAGAGATTATACTATTAAAAATGGAGAAATTTTAATTATAGACGAATTTACAGGAAGAATTTTACCTGGTAGAAGATGGTCAGCTGGATTGCATCAAGCGGTTGAAGCAAAAGAAGGTGTTAAGGTTAATCCAGAATCTTTAACAATGGCAACCATTACTTTTCAAAACTATTTTAGAATGTATAAAAAATTATCTGGTATGACTGGAACAGCTTTAACTTCGGCTGAAGAATTTGATAAAGTTTATGAACTAGATGTGGTGCAAATTCCAACCAATAAACCAACGTTAAGGCAAGATTTTGCTGATAAGGTTTTTAAAACAGAATCTGGAAAATACCAAGCAGTTGTAAAAGAAATTGAAGAATTGTACAAAAAAGGACAACCAATTTTAGTTGGTACAAAATCTGTTGAAAAAAATGAATATTTAGGAAAATTGTTGGAAATAAAAGGAGTGCCACATAATATTTTAAATGCTAAAAATCACGAAAGAGAAGGAGAAATTATTGCTCAAGCTGGTAAAAAGGGAGCTGTCACAATCGCAACAAATATGGCTGGTCGTGGAGTAGACATTATTTTGGGAGGAAATCCACCCGTTGAAAGTGAAACAAATGAAGTTCGATCGGTTGGGGGATTACATGTAATTGGAACAGAAAGACACGATGCAAGAAGAATTGATAATCAATTGCGAGGAAGAGCTGGCAGACAAGGAGATCCTGGATCTACTCAATTTTTTATTTCTTTGGAAGATGATTTGATGAGAATTTTTGGAGGAGACAAAATAAAAGGCTTGATGACGGCTTTAAATGTTTCAGAAGACGAACCGATTCAAGCAGGAATGATTTCTGGAGCCATTGAATCTGCTCAACAAAAAATTGAAGGATTTAATTTTGATGCAAGACATCATTTATTGGAATATGACGATGTTTTAAATAAACATAGAGAGATTATTTATAAAAAAAGAAAAGAGTTTCTGCAATCAGATAATTTAAGAGAAGAAGTTTTAGAAATGATTAGAAAATCAGGATTATCGGAAGAAGATTATATAAAAAAAGAAAAAGAATTAGGAGAGCAAGATATGCGACAGTTAGAAAAAATAGTTTGTTTAAGAGTTTTAGATATGTTTTGGCAAGAACATTTGTCATATATGGATCATGTTAGAGATTCTGTAAGATTGCGAGCCTATGGCGGAAGAGATCCGTTAGTAGAATATAAAAATGAAGGGCACAAAGCATTTGGAAAATTATCAGCAACTATTGATGCAAATATTGCAGAAAATGTTTTAAAAGCAGGGCTACAAAAAAATTTAGAGCCACAAAGAAAAACAATTGAAGTGGGCAAAAAAGAAATTGGCAGAAATGATTTATGCCCATGTGGTTCTGGTAAAAAGTATAAAAAGTGCGGCATGCTCATGACCGAGGAACATAAAAGAAACATAAAGAATCTTTAAATATTTCCTGTAATATGCTATATTAAAAATGTCACACTTCCTCTTGCTCTCGCAAGGGGATTTTTTATTAATTCGGCTACTTAAAATACAATACAAGAAAACAGCGATTTTGTAGAGGTAAAAAGCACAATTTTAAGCTCTTGTAATGTATACTTGACAAGAGATGTTAACCTCTTGTAACATAGAGTAAAGATATATTACAAGTAAAATTTATAAAATATGAACGGAGAACGCAGAGAAAAATTATATCAATTTGTGCAAGACCAAATATCACAAGGTATTTTTCGTACTCGTGCGTATGTTTTTAATGATCGTGGCGATCGAAACCCGCAAAGAAGCATGTTTTTATTAATGCAAAAATATATTAATACTTTTTTGCAAGGCGATGCAGCAGTAAGATGGTTAGTTATGCCGGGATTGCGCGGCGCGGGTAAGACGACTCTTTTGGCTCAATTATACAATTATGCAGATGTGCCCCCAGAACGTAAATTGTTTTTATCAGTAGATCAAGTTACACAAACTTTTGGCGCTTCACTGCAAGAAATAATTCAGATATACGAAGAAATTGTAGGTGGTTCATTCGAGCGTCTTGAAGAGCCAGTTTTATTGTTTCTTGACGAAGTCCAATATGATAAACATTGGGCTGTATTTCTGAAAACTATTTACGACAGGACTAGGAAGGTTTTTATCGTGGCAACTGGATCATCTGCTTTAATGATTAATGTCAATGCCGATGTTGCTCGTCGCGCGGTTTCTGAAACTTTATATCCAATGAGTTTTACTGAATTTATAAAAATAAAATTTAATAAATATGAAGTGGCTGGATTGGGCGGAGAATTAAGAAAAGCTTTGTTGGAATCCAAAACAGCAGAAGAAGTTTATGGACGACTTGCTTTATGCAGTGCCAGAGTGCGTCAGTATTGGCAAGCCATTGGCAGGCAAGAAATTACAAACTACATAAATTATGGAACACTGCCTTATATGGTTGCCTTAAAAAATGAAGCTTTGGTTTATGATCAAATAAAAAAATCTTTGGATAGAGTTGTTTCCGTTGATATACCGCAAATAGGAAGATTTCGTCCTGAAATAGCTTCAAAATTTCAAATGTTGCTTTATGCAATAGCTGATTCGGATCAAATAAGTTTTAATACGCTTTCCAGTACTATGGAAATCGGCCGACCCACTTTAATGCATATGCTGGATGTATTAGAAAAGACTGAAACTATAACTCGCATATATCCTCATGGGTCGCATCGTAAGCAGGTGAGAAAGCCATCAAAATATCTTTTTACTTCGCCTGCATTTCGCGCGATGTATTTTAGGTTTATAGGTAGCACCCAAAAGCAAGAAGTTTACGAAGGAAAACTCATTGAAGACACTGTCGGGTTATATTTAGGAAGACTATGTGAGCGAAAATCAATATTTTTAACTTATGATTCTGCTGCTGGCGGAGCCGATTTTATTGTACGCAATGATGACATGGCTATTGCTATTGAAGCGGGTAGGGGGCAAAAAGGTTTTGAACAAGTCATGAGAACTGCAAAGAAGATAAAAGCAAAATATGGGCTTGTTATTTCTTCATCTGAATTAAAAATTAATTCCCAGAAAAATGCTGTTTCCGTGCCGTTAGAATTTTTTCTGCTTGCATAATTTATTTTGCGGGAAAGTTATAAGATCGGATATAGTTGAAAATATATAACACAATTTCCTTCTTTTCTAAATTGTGTTATGATAATCTAATTTAATAGAATTAATTCAACGTAAATAATTGTGATTAATTATTTTAAAAAATTAAATATTTTTGAAAAGATAGTTATATCTGTCGCCGTCTTATCTTTATTTTTGCCCCAATATTCATCTATACTTATTACTCTTCCAACAATTCTTTGCTTAATTGCTCTAATTTTGATTTTCTCTACGATAAGAAAAAAGTCGGAGAGTGCAATAATAAAATATGCTTTTTATTCACTAGAAATAGTTAATAATTTATTGACTCTGTTATATGTTTATTTTTTGGTTGGAACCTTTTTAGAAGTATCTTTTAAAATTGAGCTTTGGGGCGGAGAATTTAGGTGGGGTTATCAATTTCTTTTCTTTCCCATTGTCGCCATTGCCATATTATTTATTGTAGCGATGTTGGGAGCATCAGTTGGATTTATAATCGGCGCTCTGCAGCCCAAAGGTAAAATAAATTGGAGGGTTATAGTATTTCTATTGCTATTTGCATTCTGCACGGCAATATTTTATATTTATTTTGCAAAAAATGTAGGAGGCTATCCTTTATTTGATTTCTTTATATCCGCAATAAATTGGAGTACCATTGTTTCTTCCGTTGCTTTAGTCGTTGTTTTAATATGGTCAGTCGTCAAAAAAAATTATGGATACGCCTTGTTAGCGGCATTTGCAATTTTATTAATTGCTACATCTGCTGGGGCCAATCTGGGCGTCAACAAGGTATCCACCTCTCAAGCGTGTTCTGATTCTGATGGCGGGAAAAACTTTTATGTTGCAGGAGAAGTAAATTCTGCCAATAAAGACATAAACAATAATTCTACCTATAAGGATAGGTGCTATGATAGCACAAATGGAATTAACGATTGGTCTGTCGGATATGTAGTCAGAGAATTTTATTGTGGAGATTATGGAAAAGTGGAATATGAGGATTATACATGTAGTGGGTATTGCTATAATGGAGCATGTGTTGATGTCGCTGATAAGGGTAAAGATTTTAGCTGTGTAGACTCCGGATTTGACATAAACAAAAAAGGGCGTGTTCAAATATTTTTCAATGATAAATTTTTAGGACAAGTGGAGGATTCTTGCTTAGATAATAATACAGTTTGGGAATACAGCTGCCACGACAATGATCCTAAATCTCATTATATCGATGCAAGGGATATTAAGTGCAAATATGGTTGTTCTGATGGAGTTTGTCTTGCTCAATAATGGTGGATTAAAAATAAAAGACCTTTGAATAAAACTGAAGGTCTTTTTACTTTGTTTAAAAATTATAACTTTACAAGAGTTGACAAAGCGATTTTTGATTAGAAATAAATATAAAAACCCCGTCATTCGACGGGGCAAGAGTTATTCACTACTGGGGTTGGACAAGGGTTTATGAGCTGGTAGAATGACCTTAGGAACGTTGAAATTTTAATGATTTACTCGTCCCGTTAGAAATTTAAAATTTAGATTTTTAACGGGACGAGCAGTCGAGGTACACCACGTACAAGGGTCTTATCAATATGGGGTTTAATTAGCTTCTGCTTCCTGCGGGTGAGGAAATAAATATAAAAAGTGCCACGGAAAATAATGATATTAAATTAGGTAAATACAAACATTATAAAGGGAAAGAATACAAAGTGATTGGCATTGCTAAACACAGTGAGACCTTGGAATATTTAGTAGTCTATAGGGCTCTTTATGGAAATCAGGATTTATGGGTCAGGCCGTTTAAAATATTTATTGAAGACATTGAAGTTGATGAAAAAAAATTCCAAGATTTAAATATATTGGAGAATAACTAAATTATGAACAAAATAAAAATTTTTATAATTTTGGTTCTGGTAATAATTGCGTTTGGGGCGGGATTTTGGTTCAAAGAAGACGTTTTAAAATTATCAGATGGATTTAGTGCTAAAAATCAAGAATTTAAAAAAATAGATATTGGAGTTGTAATTTCTGAAGCAAAAAAAGAAATTTTAACTTCTTCACCCTTAAATGTTGGAAGGGCTAGTAATGAAGTAGTTTTGTTAAAAAGCAAAATTATATTAGAAACCAACAAGCAAAGAGTTGCTAACGGATTGCCCGAACTTTCTGAAAATAATATGTTAAATCAAGCTGCAGGTGTAAAAGCAAATGATATGTTCAAAAATCAATATTTTGAGCACGTCTCTCCGACAGGTGTAAATCCGGGAGTTTTAGTGGAAAATTCTGGATACAAATATATTATTACTGGTGAAAATTTAATTTTAGGAAACTTTAAAGGAGAAAATGAGGTTGTTCAAGATTGGATGAATAGTCCGGGACACAGGGCTAATATTTTAAATGTAAGTTATACAGAAATTGGAGTTTCTGCTATAAAAGGAATTTATAAAGGAGAGACTGTTTGGATTGCAGTCCAAGAATTTGGACTACCAATTACAGCTTGCTCTGAACCTAGCGAAGATTTAAAAAATCAAATAGATACAAAACAAGAAGAGTTAAAAAATTTAGGATTGAATATAGATGATTTAAGAAATCAAATTGATAATACAAATCAGTCGTCAGTTTATTATAATGATTTAATAGATAATTATAATAGTTTAGTTCAAAGATATAATTCTTTGGCCCAAGAATTAAAAACAATCGTGATAGATTATAACAATCAAGTAAATTTTTTTAATAATTGCGTAAGTAGTGTTCAAGACGAATAATAAAAAAACCGTGGCACGTTGCTACGGTTTTTATTTTATTGAGAATTTTATCATTTTTTATTTTTAGTCCTTTATGTTTTTTATTCTAACAGATTATTTCCACCTGCTCCTTTATATGTTTCTATAAAATGTGCTCCTCCATTTATATTTTCTATTGGAACAACTACCACTTTGTATTGAGATTCTTCTTCTAGTTCTTCCCAGTTTTCAATAACTGGTACGAAAGATTTTGGATCCTCAATTACACCAACTGGTAAGGCTACCACTTCAACGGTCAAAAGTTTTTTTCCATTTCCATTGTTCATTGGAAAAAAACAAGTTACCATTTCTTTTGCTCTTAATTGTTTGTTTTCTCTACCCCAAACTCTTTGCATAATTATTTCTGCACACATAAAAGCATCCTTTCTAAAAATTGTTTTTAATTTTAAGAGAGCTAATATATTAATATTATCTTTTAAAAAGAACTATTGTCAAATAGATTTATAATATTATTAAAAAAATAAAACAAAAAATAAATGAAATTTGCAATTATTTCGGATACTCACGATAATATGTCTAATTTAAAAAAAGCGATTAGTTGGATTCAAAAAGAAAATATCCAATTAATTTTACATTGTGGAGATATTACAAGTATAGAAACTTTAAATAATGCAAAAAAATTATTTGGTGAGAGAATAGAATTTGTAAAAGGAAATGGAGATTTTGATTTGGATTTACCAGAAAAAAAAGAAATAAAAATTGATAAAAAGAAAATTGCTTTTACTCATTTTCCTCAAATCGCAAAAAAATTAGCAGAATCAGGAAAATTTGATTTAGTTTTTTATGGACATACTCATAAGCCATGGCAAGAAAAAATAGGTGATTGTAGAATGATAAATCCTGGAGAATTGGCAGGCCAAATTTTTAAACCAACTTTTGCAATTTATAATACAGACCAAGATTTTTTAGAACTTAAAATATTAGAAAATTTAAAATAATTTTTATGCGGTTATATTAACCCTAGAAAAGTAATAAGGATTGACTATTTTTTAGTTGGGGGATATAATATCAAATTAACTTCTAATAACTAATAACTAATTTCTAACAAAGATGCAACAAAAAAATTATATCTTTATTGGAGTTGTGATTCTAGCAATTATTGCTGGACTTTTTGCATATCCAAATTATTTTAATACAACAGTTGATTATATTAATCAAAAAATGTCTTGGACTCTTCCATATTTTTGGGAAAAAAATTATTCTTTTGGTTTAGATTTACAAGGAGGAGTGACTTTAACTTATGAGGCGGATTTGGATTCAATAGCCACCGATAAATCAGATGCAATGTCTTCTCTTAGAGATGTAATAGAAAGAAGAATAAATCTTTTTGGGGTTTCGGAACCAGTTGTACAAATTCAGGGAGAGGATAGATTGATAGTTGAATTACCAGGAGTAACAGATGTTGAGCAAGCAATAAAAATGATAGGGGAGACTCCATATTTAGAATTTAATGAAGAGAGAACTCCAGAAGAAACTACACAAATTGTGGATAAAATCAAAGAATTGCAAGAAGTTCAATCTGAAGGAGGAGATGTGACAATAGTTGAAAATTGGACATTAGGATTACAAAATCCATATTTTAAAGCAACTGATTTAACAGGTAAATATTTAGAAAAAGCTAAAGTTGTATTTGATCCAACAACTAATAGGCCACAAATCCAGTTAAAGTTTAATGATGATGGTTCAAAATTATTTGCCGAAATTACAGCAAGAAATATTGGAAAATCTTTAGCTATTTATTTAGATGGATATTCAATTATTGATACAACGGGTGATGGGAAAATTGATGTTTCAGATATATATGCTCCAGTTGTACAAACTGAAATTACTGGTGGCGAAGCAGTTATTACTTCACCTGATATGACAACTAAAACAGCAAACTCTATTGCTAGTCGTTTAAATTCAGGAGCATTACCAGTTAAAATTGGTTCTCCAATTTCTCAAGAAACAGTTGGACCGACTTTAGGATCAACATCTTTACAAAAATCTTTAGTAGCTGGAATTTATGGTTTATTAGCAGTAGCCTTGTTTATGATTATATTTTATAGATTTCCAGGATTATTAGCTTCAATTGCATTATTAATTTATGTTGCAATTAATCTTGCTCTGTTTAAATTGACTCCAGTTACTTTAACAATGGCAAGCATTGGAGGATTTATTCTATCTATTGGAATGGCAGTTGATGCAAATATTTTAATATTTGCCAGAATGAAAGAAGAGATAAAACAAGGAAAAGGA